>Ga0209396_1000635_pt1 | contig 40677 bp, 37 predicted proteins | sample GOMGulsemesocosm_6_FD_184638 | JGI IMG/M metagenome (GOLD analysis project Ga0209396, IMG submission 184638) | Methane-oxidizing microbial communities from mesocosms in the Gulf of Mexico - GOM8C Gulf of Mexico (SPAdes) (version 2) | ecosystem: Environmental > Aquatic > Marine > Cold seeps...
GGCCCACGCTGTTGGCTGTGGCAAAATGCCTGACATCTTGACGGCGTCTGTTATGTTGTCTTGAACCCCGCGATGCTGCTCAATTAAACTGAGCAGTTCGTTCCTTTGCGATCCCATGTGCTTAATTCCTTTTATCGAATAACATGTTCACCACTGAGCGTAGATTGGTGTAACAAGTCACTGAAAAGTGATGATTTTATATAGTTGCCCTCATAATATCTCATCATGACTGGTTATAAAACACTCGCATAAAAAAACCCAGCAGTTACGCTGGGTTTGGGTGTTTTTCAGTGTCTAAATTGACACTTTATTGTTTTATATGATCTAAAACGGGATATCGTCATCCCAACCATCGTCTAAATCAGGTGCTTGAGCTGGCTGCTGGGCTGGTTGTTGCGCAGGCTGCTGAGCAGGCGCTTGTTGCTGGAAACCACCTTGCTGTGATTGCTGGCCACTAAAGTTTGCTTGCTGCTGTTGACCACCAAATCCGCCGCTCTGCTGTTGAGCAGGTGCTTGTTGTGGTGCCGACTGCTGATAACCGCCTTGCTGTGCAGGAGCTTGTTGTTGATAACCGCCCTGCTGACCTTGGTTTTGACCGCCTTGTTGCTGGTATCCACCTTGGCTTTGACCACCTTGGCCGCCTTGACCACGAGAGTCTAGCATTTGCATTTCGTTACCAACGATTTCAGTCGTGTAACGATCTGCGCCACTTTGATCTTTCCACTTACGAGTTTGCAAACGCCCTTCTAAATAAACTTTAGAACCTTTACGTAGATACTCACCAGCGATTTCACCCAAGCGACCAAAAAATACCACACGGTGCCATTCGGTGTTTTCTTTTTGCTCACCGGTTTGCTTATCTTTCCATGTTTCACTGGTTGCAACTGTAACGTTTGCAACAGCACCGCCATTTGGCATGTAGCGAACTTCAGGATCTTGTCCTAAATTACCCACTATAATTACTTTATTCACGCCTCTGCTGGCCATGCTTTTCTCCTAAAATTTATCGGTACGTTTAACTAACGGTAGAGAGTAACACAGCCCGTGCGCTACTGACATTAAATAACTTAGCATCAACTTTTAAATATGCGGCTTTGTCATCAAATATGACAATTGCCTCGCTGACTCCGGGCAGTGACATTAACTGATCTGCCATTTGCTCGGCACTGTGTTGATCATCGGCGTTCGCGTCTAAAGTATAGCTTTTTAGCACCTTAGGATTGACCATGCCCTTGGCGTAAAACCACCACAGCAATACCAAGGTGGTTGACGTGGCAAAGACCCCGCCCAGCCCAAACCACTGAAAACAAACACCGCCTAATATGCCGCCCCAAAAGGCACCAAAAAACTGGCTCGATGAATAAATCCCCATCGCGGTGCCTTTCTTACCGGCTGGTGCAAACTTTGCGATAAGTGAGGGTAACGAGGCTTCTAAATAATTAAAGGCGGTAAAAAATGCCACCACCGCGACAAACAGGCCTGGTAATGAGTCTTGCAAAGTAAACATCATCACCAAAGACATCGCCAGCAATAACAAAGACCCGCGGTACATCTGCTTCATGCTTTTATTTTTTGCACCAATAATGATTAATGGCACCATCAACACAAAAGAGATAAGCAACGTTGGAAAGTATAATTGCCAATGGTCATGAATTGAGAAGTCGAGCTTAAGCAACATCAAAGGTAAAACAACAAAGATTGAGGTAAGCACTAAATGTAAAACAAAGATGCCAATGTCTAAGCGTAACAATTGGCCATCTTTAAGCAGATCTAAAATCAATTCAGGCGCTGCGCGGGTATCGCCTTTGGGCGCTTTGCTCACCGCATTAGGCGCAATAAATAACACCACTAACATACCCACAATCGCCAGCAGTGCGGTGACATTAAACAGTCCTGACAAACCAATGCTATCAACCAGTATCGGGCCAACGATTAACGACACCGCAAACGACAAACCAATACACATGCCGATGGTGGCCATTACTTTGGGTCGTTGCTCGTCTCGGGTTACGTCAGCAGCTAAGGCCAAAATAGTACTGGCAATAGCCCCCATGCCTTGAACTGCGCGTCCGATGGTAACGCCATAAACAGAATCAGAAAATCCAGCGATAAGACTGCCGATGCAGAATATCACTAAACCAATAAGAATAATCGGCTTGCGCCCGTAACGATCCGACAGCATGCCCATCGGAATTTGTAACAATGCTTGCGTCAAACCATAAGCACCAATGGCCAGCCCAACCCACATCGGAGAGTAGCCGTCTAGTTGCTGACCGTAGACCGCAAACACTGGCATAATCATGAATAATCCGAGCATTCTTAAGCCAAAAACCAGCGCTAATGATATGGCGGCGCGCTTTTCGATCGAATTTAAACCACTGGAATAATCCATAGTATAACCAAGGCTCTCATTAATAAAATGCGGATTGTAGCATGAGCTTATTTTAATCCCCAAGGGACGATTAACCAAGAGATGATGTTTATCAATTTTAGCGATGATAAGTTCAATAAAACAGCGGGTCGTTCAACGAACAAGCTAAGTTGATTAATTTTGACAGTAAAAACCCATTGATTATGCGATACTAGCCCGTTCGATAATAGTGTTGTGACAGGAATGGATTAGTGCGAGTAAATAATATTGAAATACGGGGCGCCAGAACCCACAATCTTAAAAATATCAATTTAACTATTCCACGCGATAAGTTAGTGGTGATTACCGGATTATCAGGTTCGGGTAAGTCATCGCTCGCCTTCGACACACTCTATGCCGAAGGGCAACGCCGTTATGTTGAATCCTTGTCGGCTTATGCGCGGCAGTTTTTGTCCTTAATGGAAAAACCAGATGTCGATTCAATTGAAGGCTTAAGTCCAGCCATTTCAATTGAGCAAAAGTCGACCTCGCATAACCCGCGTTCAACCGTCGGCACCATTACCGAGATTCACGATTACTTGCGACTGCTGTTTGCCCGAGTTGGCGAACCTCGCTGTCCAACCCACGATACCCCGCTGGCCGCTCAAACCGTGAGCCAAATGGTCGACAAGGTTTTATCCCTGCCCGAGGGCAGTAAACTGATGTTGCTGGCACCTGTAGTGCAACAACGTAAAGGCGAACACGCCAAATTATTAGATAACTTGGCCGCTCAAGGCTTTATTCGCGCTCGCATCGATGGCGAAGTTTGCGATTTAAGCGATCCACCGAAGCTGGAGTTGCAAAAAAAGCATGATATCGAAGTCGTTGTTGACCGCTTTAAAGTGCGTGATGATTTACAACAGCGTTTAGCCGAGTCATTTGAAACAGCGCTCGACTTGTCGGGTGGTGTCGCAAGCATTGTCGCGATGGATGACGACAGTGACATTGAACCTGTTTTATTTTCAGCTAACTTTGCCTGTTCTCATTGTGGTTATTCAATGGCTGAACTTGAGCCGCGATTATTTTCGTTTAATAATCCGGCGGGTGCTTGTGGTAGCTGTGACGGCTTAGGTATTAAACAATTTTTTGATCCACAGCGACTGATTGTTAACGACGAACTCAGTTTAGGCGGTGGCGCAATCCGCGGTTGGGATCGCCGCAATTTTTATTACTTTCAAATGCTCAGTTCATTAAGCGAACACTACGGATTCGATTTAGAAGTACCGTACGCTTCACTGCCTCAAGAACATAAAGATCTGGTGTTATACGGCAGCGGCAATAAGTCACTTGAATTTAAGTACATGAATGACCGTGGCGATGTCGTGGTCCGTAATCATCCCTTTGAAGGGATTATTAATAATATGGATCGCCGCTACCACGAGACTGAATCGAATTCGGTCCGGGAAGAGCTGGCTAAATACCTTAATCAGCAATCTTGCCCAAGTTGTAATGGCAGCCGCTTACGTTTAGAGGCGCGCAATGTCTTTATTGGCAAAGTTAATCTGCCCGAAATAACAGAATATTCGATTGGCGAATGTTTCGATTATTTTGAGCAACTTGAATTTAGTGGTCAACGGGCCAAAATTGCTGAAAAAATCTTAAAAGAAATTCATGACCGACTCGGATTTTTAGTCAATGTTGGGTTGAATTATCTGAGTTTATCACGCGGCGCCGACACCTTATCGGGCGGCGAAGCACAGCGGATCCGTTTGGCCAGCCAAATTGGCGCCGGATTGGTCGGTGTCATGTACGTGCTTGACGAACCTTCGATTGGTTTGCATCAACGCGATAACGAACGCTTGTTAAAAACGCTTAATCACTTACGTGATCTTGGCAATACCGTGATTGTAGTCGAGCACGATGAAGACGCCATTCGCAGTGCCGATTACATTATCGACATTGGCCCCGGTGCTGGCGTTCACGGCGGCGAAATTATCGCCCAAGGCAGTTACCAAGACATTATTGATACCCCAGAATCATTAACTGGCCAGTATTTATCTGGGGTTAAACAAATTGAATATCCTGCGGTGCGAACTAAAGCCAGTGACAAATGGATTAAGCTTTTTGGCGCAAGCGGCAACAATTTAAAGTCTGTTGATTTAGCCATACCAAATGGCTTGTTGACTTGTATTACCGGCGTTTCAGGCTCAGGTAAATCGACCCTAATTAACGATACCTTTTACCGCATTGCCCATTTAGCACTTAATAAAGCAGTTAATGACGAACCAGCTCCTTACGATAGAATTGAAGGCTTGGACAATTGTGACAAAGTGGTCGACATCGACCAAAGCCCAATTGGTCGAACGCCACGCTCTAACCCAGCAACCTATACCGGTATTTTCACCCCGATCCGTGAACTCTTTGCCGCCACTCAAGAATCTCGTTCACGTGGTTACAAACCAGGTCGTTTTAGCTTTAATGTTAAAGGGGGTCGTTGTGAGTCTTGTCAGGGTGATGGTTTAATTAAGGTTGAAATGCACTTTTTGCCTGATGTTTACGTACCTTGTGATGTTTGTGGCTCTAAACGTTATAACCGTGAAACTCTTGAAATACTCTATAAAGGCAAAAGCATTCACCAGGTCTTAGAGATGACTGTCGAAGATGCCAACGTATTCTTTAAACCTGTTCCCGCGATTTCGCGCAAACTGCAAACCTTAATGGATGTCGGTTTGTCTTATATAAAATTAGGACAGTCGGCCATTACTTTATCGGGTGGTGAAGCGCAGCGAGTTAAACTGGCCAAAGAGCTATCGAAACGCGACACCGGGCAAACCTTGTATATTCTTGATGAACCAACCACTGGCCTGCATTTTAAGGACATTCAGATGCTGCTCGATGTGCTGCACCGTTTACGTGACCATGGCAATACCATTGTCGTGATTGAGCATAATCTTGATGTGATAAAAACTGCCGACTGGGTGATTGATTTAGGCCCTGAAGGCGGCGCAGGTGGCGGTCAAATATTATGCACCGGCACCCCAGAAGAAATTGCCCAGCATCCAACATCACATACAGCACGTTTTTTAAAACCGCTGGTTTAAGGTCAATCGCTACTATGTTCAACCCTGAAGATTTTCGTCGTCACTTTCCGTTAATTTGTGACAGCCAGCAAATTTACCTCGACAGTGCGGCAACAGCGCAAAAGCCACAACAAGTCATTGATGCGATTAGTACCTTTTATTGCAGTAGCAATGCCAATGTTCATCGTGCGGCGCATCAGTTAAGCGCCAAAGCGACCGCGCAATTTGAATTAGCTCGCACCACGGTGGCCAAATTTATTCATGCTCACTCTAGTAAAGAAGTTATCTTTACTAAAGGGGCCACCGAGGCAATTAATTTAATTGCCCAAAGTTATGGCCGTTCAACGCTTAAACCGGGCGATCAAATAGTCATTGCCGTTAGTGAACACCACGCCAACATAGTGCCTTGGCAACTGCTAGCGCAGCAAACCGGTGCCGAAATAAAGGTTATTGAACTTACCGACGACGCTGAGCTAGATATCGTTCAAGCACAGACTATTATTACCGACCAAGTAAAAATAGTCGCCGTTGCCCATGCCTCAAATGTCACGGGTGTCATCAACCCAATCGAGCAATTAATTGCGCTGGCCAAAGATGTTGGCGCGGTGACCGTAATTGACGGAGCCCAAGCGATAGCGCACATTGAAGTCAACGTGGTTGAGCTCGATTGTGATTTTTACGTTTTTTCAGGTCATAAGCTGTATGGCCCGACCGGTATCGGCGTGCTTTATGGCAAGCAGCAGCTGCTTGAAGCAATGCCACCTTGGCAAGGCGGTGGTGAAATGATTAAACGGGTTAGTTTTAGCGGCACCACCTTTAATCAGTTACCGTTTAAATTTGAACCCGGCACACCTAATATTAGTGGTGTTATTGGCCTTGCGGCGGCGATTGATTTTTTAGCTCAATTTGATCGTCAGCAGCTTTGTCACTACGAAAACAATCTAATGCGCCAAGCAACGGCTGCACTGCTCACTATCGATGGCCTAACCATTATTGGTGATATTGAAAAGAAATTGAGTATCATTAGTTTCGTTTTTAGCGATGAGCATCCATCTGATATTGCCACCTTATTAGATCAACAAAACATTGCAGTACGTGCGGGTCATCATTGTGCAATGCCATTGATGGAATCGTTGCAATTAAATGGTACTATTCGCGCGTCATTTGCTCCCTATAATACGCAAAATGATGTTGACTGTTTCATCGCTGCAGTTATAAAGTCCAGCACTTTCTTCTGATTATTAATTCAGCCAAAGTTCAGAATCTAAACGTCATAATGTCACTACGATTCTAGCCTTCAGCGAGCATATTTGGCTGTTTGTTTTGTCATAAACACCTTGAAGAATTTGTACTATGGTTAAGTAACATGTTGATGACGCAGCCAACTTAATTATTGATGATGATGATTAAGTAATTTATCTAAGCAACAAACCTAAGGACAGGCAACACCAGTTATGGTGTGTGCTCGAGGAACGAGAATTGCTATTGTCGCTCACCAAATAACCTAGATTTAACGTCGAGCTTAAGACTGCTGGTTATTTATGGTGTTTTGGTTTACTTTAAAAACTGAGAAAGAAATGGCATTACGAAATATAATTCTTCTTCCACTAAGCTTTATTTTATTGCAAGCTGGTGCTATCGCTGGCGTTATCAATGAGCGCGAAGCAACACAACAGGCTCGTCTCAAGTATGAAGCTAAGGTATTAGCCGTAAAATCAGTCGATGCAAGCAATACCAGTTATTTTAAAATAAAATTATTATTAAAAAATGGCAGAATAAAAACAGTATTTATCGATACTAATACTGGTGAGTTTTTGAAAAAAGAACCTCAAAAATAAGGGAATGAAATGCGAATTTTAATCATTGAAGATGAGCCATTATTACGAGAACAATTGTCGAGCAATTTAACCAAGCAAGGTTATGCAATAGACACGGCTGTCGACGGTGAAGACGGTCTATTTCAAGGTGCTGAATATCCTTACGATTTAGCCATTATTGATTTGGGTTTGCCAAAAGTTGATGGCATTGAAGTGATCAAACAATTACGGGCTCAGGAAAAAAACTTTCCTATTATCATTTTAACAGCGCGCGACCAATGGCAAGAAAAAGTACTTGGGCTCGACTCTGGTGCCGACGATTACCTCACCAAACCTTTTGAAATGGACGAACTGCAAGCTCGAGTCAAAGCATTATTGCGCCGCAGTGTCGGTATGGCGTCGGCGACCCAAAATTTTGGCCCTATTTGTCTAGACCTAAACGCACAAACTGTTTCACTTAACGGCGTTGACGTTGAATTAACCGCCTATGAGTATAAGGTCATTGAATACTTACTGACCCACCCGCATCAAGTGGTGTCAAAAACAGTGCTCACTGAACATATTTATGATCAAGATTACGATCGCGATTCAAATGTCATTGAGGTGTTCATTCGCCGGCTGCGTAAAAAACTCGACCCAGACGGTAATTTAGTCCCGATTGAAACCTTGCGTGGCCGAGGTTACCGGATTAATCCAGCGCTAGCTAATGGCTAAAGTAGTTCGCCTCTAAAATAAACGAAACACCTAGTGTAACGGCTGCCGTGTCGTTACGCTTTGCTTATTAACAAGCATAAAGAAATAGGTAGCGCATCCATGCCGATTTCCAATCGACCTATCAATGAGCATTGAAATGATGAAGGTTACCGTTTGAACCGTTACTCTTTACGCGCCAGAATATTAATTATGGCCAGCCTGTTACTGCTGGTGTTTTTTAGCATTACCGCCGCGGTATTAGACTCGGCCTTTAGCCGCGCTGCTCGTTCTGCCAGCCAAGAAAAACTCCAGTTACACATTATTAGTCTTATCTCGAATTCCGAGCAACAAGGAAAATACCTCACCATTCCGGTTTATCAACAAGAACCACGCTTTAATCAGGTTAGCTCAGGTTTGTACGGTTATGTATTAGATCGCGCCGGTCTCGAGTTATGGCGATCAAAGTCAGCGTTAGACATCTCGCCAATTACCGCCTACCCACAAAAACCCGGCCAACGTTCATTTGGTACCGATAACAGTCACAGCGGACTCGAGCTCTTTGTCGCCGCTTATGGCACGATTGAAGAAAGTGGCGGTAAAGATTATCAATATACCTTTGTCGTCATGGAAGATAACGCGCCATACCAGTCATCTTTAAGCAGCTTCAGGCAAGATTTATGGCTGTGGCTCGGCGGCGTAGCAGTAATTTTATTAGCCGCCCAACACTTATTACTTAGTCGCGGCCTTAAACCATTGCAGCATTTGGCCACTGAACTCAAGCAAATTGAACAGGGATACATTGAGGCATTAAGCGACGATTACCCCAATGAATTAAGCCGTTTAACCGGCAACCTCAACCGTTTGATCGATAGTGAACGAAAACAACGCGAGCGTTATCACCAACGACTCGGTGACCTTGCCCACTCGCTAAAAACGCCTTTGGCAGTGCTCAGCAATGCGGCCCATGAAAATAGTCGCGACTTGGTTAATATTACGCGCCAGCAAAGCCAACGGATGGATCAAATTGTCCGATACCAACTGCAACGTGCAGTGGTTTCTCAGCAAGTTACCGGCATCACCCGGGTTAATATTCTTGATCACGTGCTGCAAATAAAGAATGCACTCGACAAAGTCTATCGCGACAAAGCGGTGATGTGTGAAGTAAGAATTAAGCAAAGCAGTTACTTTCAGGGCGATCAGGGCGATTTAATGGAGCTGCTAGGCAACCTGATGGACAATGCCTATAAATACGGCGCCGGTGAGGTCAAAGTATCGGTGGCCGAGCAAGCAGAACACTTACAGCTTATCGTCGAAGATAATGGCGTTGGCCTCGACGAGGTCGAAGCGAAAGAAATAACCCAGCGCGGTGCCCGGTTAGATACTCAAGAGCAAGGACAAGGCATCGGTATGGCGGTCGTTGTTGATATTGTCAAAAGCTACCAAGCGCAATTAAACATTGAGCAATCTGATCTGCTCGGCGCTAAATTTGTCATCATATTTCCCAAGTTACATTATTAGTTCTATGATGAAAAAGTTAATCTTGGCTAATTTTCGCCGCAGAACGATCGAGCGATGTTCAGCAAACAAAAAAGTATTATTGAACTAAAGTCAGCAAAAGAGACTCTTGCACTCTACATTCGGCCTTAACGCTATTGTAGGTGATAAGACCAGTATTTTGCTGCTAAAAGACAGCAATTGTATATACTGTGCTTAGATAAAGTAATATCTGCAATTTTTATACAATTTTAATTTTAGTTGCACTAAAAAATAAAGTTACTAACACGTTGTTAGATATACTCAGAGGATGTCAGCGAGATGAGCGAAAGTAGACGCATTTTATTGGTAAATGGTCCAAACTTAAATATGTTAGGGCGTCGTGAACCTGGCCACTACGGTCAGCAAACACTAGCACAAATAGTGACCCAATTAACAGCGCAAGCGCAGGAACTGAATGTTTCATTAACCCATATTCAATCAAATGCCGAATTTGAGTTAATTGATGCTATTCATCAAACCGATGCCGACTTTATTATTATCAACCCAGCTGCGTTCACTCATACAAGTGTCGCACTGCGTGATGCTATTTTAGCCGTTAACATCCCTTTTATAGAAATTCATTTATCAAATGTTCATAGACGTGAAGCTTTTCGTCACCACTCCTACTTCAGCGATGTCGCGATCGGAGTTATTTGTGGCTTAGGCGCTGCGGGTTATGAATATGCCTTACATGCGGCTGTGAATCACTTATCACAGCCCCCCACTGAATAAAAAGAGAAAAATCATGGATATCCGTAAAATAAAAAAATTGATCGAATTAGTTGAAGAGTCAGGTATCACTGAACTTGAGATTTCTGAAGGTGAAGAATCAGTACGCATCAGTCGTGCATCTACTGTCGTTGCAGCTCCTGTTGCTGTTGCTGCTGTAGCTCCTGCCGCTGTTGCTGCTGCTGCTGTGCCTGTTGCCGCTGAAGCTGCGCCAGCCGTTGTTACTGGACATCAAGTGAAATCACCTATGGTTGGTAGCTTCTACCGCGCGGCATCACCTGATGCTAAACCATTTATTGAAGTGGGCAGCAAGGTTAAGGTTGGCGATACTCTATGCATCGTTGAAGCAATGAAAATGATGAATCAAATTGAAGCCGACAAAGCCGGCACTGTTGTTGCTGTCGAAGTTGAAGATGGTGCAGCGGTTGAGTTTGATCAGGTTCTAGTAATCATCGAATAAAGGCTATTTGTCATGTTAGATAAAATTGTTATCGCTAACCGTGGCGAAATCGCATTACGGATCTTGCGCGCCTGTAAAGAAATGGGCATTAAAACTGTTGCTATTCACTCAACCGCCGATCGTGATTTAAAACACGTGCTGTTGGCTGACGAGACAATATGTATTGGTCCTGCTCCTGCTGCCAAAAGCTACTTGAACATCCCGGCTATTATCAGTGCCGCCGAAGTGACTGGCGCTGTTGCTATCCATCCGGGTTACGGATTTTTAGCTGAAAATGCTGACTTTGCTGAGCAAATTGAGCAATCAGGCTTTATTTTCATTGGCCCTAAAGCCGACACTATTCGCCTGATGGGTGATAAAGTTTCTGCGATTGAAGCAATGCGAAAAGCCGGCGTACCAACAGTACCTGGTTCTGACGGTGTGTTAGGCGAAGATGAAGCGCTTAATAAAAAAATAGCTAAACGTATCGGTTACCCTATTATCGTTAAAGCCTCAGGCGGCGGCGGTGGTCGTGGTATGCGTGTGGTTCGCAGTGAAGCTGAACTCATTGAAACTATCGCGGTAACTAAAGCCGAAGCTATTGCCTGTTTTAACAATGGCCAGCTTTACATGGAAAAATTCCTTGAAAACCCTCGTCACATCGAGGTTCAGGTATTAGCGGATGGTCAAGGCCATGCGATCCATTTAGGTGAGCGCGACTGTTCAATGCAACGTCGTCATCAAAAAGTAGTCGAAGAAGCACCAGCACCAGGCATCACTGAAGAGATTCGCCGTTTCATTGGCGATCGCTGTGCTAAGGCTTGTGTTGATATCGGTTACCGCGGTGCGGGCACCTTTGAATTCCTTTATGAAAACGGTGAGTTCTATTTCATTGAAATGAACACCCGTATTCAAGTTGAGCATTGTGTTACTGAAATGGTCACTGGAATTGACTTAATCAAAGAGCAATTGCGTATCGCTGCTGGTCAGCCGTTATCTATTACTCAAGATGAAGTTAAAATTCGTGGCCATGCGATTGAATGTCGTATTAATGCTGAAGATCCTGTGTCTTTCATTCCAAGTCCAGGTGAAATCAAGCGTTTCCATGCGCCAGGTGGTTTGGGGATCCGTTGGGACTCTCACATCTACGCCGGTTACAAAGTGCCACCTCATTACGATTCAATGATCGGTAAGTTAATCACTTACGGTGAAAACCGTGGCATCGCCATTGCCAGAATGCGTAATGCCTTAAGCGAGCTAGTGGTTGAAGGTATCAAAACCAGTACTCCGCTACAGCAAAGCATTATGGAAGATGAAAACTTCCAAAATGGTGGTGCTAACATTCACTACCTTGAGAAAAAACTAGGTATGTAACTAGCGCTTGCTCGCAAATTAAAAAAAACCAGCGTTCACGCTGGTTTTTTTATGGGCGATAATTAGTGATTAGGCTATAATCGGCGCCATTATTACAGACTCATACGGATTACCCGATGCCTTGGATCCAATTAAAACTAAACGCCACCGACAAAACTGCCGAACATCTTGGTGATATTCTCAGCGACAGCGGTGCTTTATCTGTCACCTTCTTAGATGCCAAGGATAACCCAGTGTTTGAACCTTTACCGGGTGAAACACGTTTATGGGGCGATACTGATATTGTCGCACTCTATGAAGGCGAGCAAGATATGATCGCCGTGGTCGATTTTTTAAGTGCTCAGCCTGAACTTGGTCATGATTTTGCGCATAAAATTGAACCACTAGAAGATAAAGACTGGGTTCGTGAATGGATGGACAATTTCCACCCGATGAAATTTGGCCAACGTTTGTGGATTTGCCCAAGCTGGCGCGACGTGCCTGACCCACAAGCCGTTAACGTAATGTTAGATCCCGGCTTAGCGTTTGGCACCGGTACTCACCCAACGACCGCACTATGTTTAACCTGGCTAGACGGGTTAGACTTAACCGATAAAACGGTTGTCGATTTTGGTTGTGGCTCAGGTATTTTAGCCATTGCAGCACTAAAGTTAGGTGCCAAACGCGTGGTAGGTATCGACATCGATCCACAAGCGATTTTAGCCAGTAAAGAAAATGCCCGCCGTAATGGCGTTGAAGATAAAATTGAACTTTATCTGCCTCAAGATCAACCAGCCGATATTTTAGCTGATGTGCTAGTTGCCAACATCTTAGCCGGACCGTTAGAACAATTAGCGCCAGCGATGCAAGGCTTGGTAAAGTCGGGCGGCCCGCTAGCGCTTTCAGGCTTATTACCTTCACAAGCTGATAAATTATTAGAAGTTTACAGTCAGTGGTTCGAAATGGCCCCAGCCACCGAACATGACGAATGGATTCGTTTAAACGGTATAAAACGCTAAAAATACGATTGGCGCTTTACCGCGCCAATCGCTCCGCTACATTACGTTAACCTTTGTTACATTAATCGTCACTTTGATACCAATAATAAACAATAACCACAGTTAGCAATGCCAGAGTAGGCCTCGCTCTGGTTAAAACTTCTTATTTTTTGTATCGGTATCACACTTTTTCACTGTCAAGATAAATAATTACTTTTCGTTTAAATATTGAGCTTTCCTAATCCATTAAAAATGCGTAGTATACGCAGCCCTGAAGACGCAGAGATGTTACCCGTATGAAGATTGGTCAGTACCAATTAACCAATCCGCTCATTTTAGCCCCAATGGCCGGAGTTACCGATAAACCGTTTCGCGAGTTGTGTTTTAAACTTGGCGCCGGCATGACTGTCTCTGAAATGTGTTCGTCGAACCCTAAAGTATGGCAAAGCAGCAAATCAACGCAGCGAATGAGCCACACTGATAAAGCGGGTGTTCGCAGTGTGCAGATTGCAGGTTCGGATCCTCAGGAAATGGCTTTCGCCGCTCAGTTCAACGTTGAGCAAGGCGCGCAGATAATCGATATTAATATGGGTTGTCCAGCTAAAAAGGTCAACAAGAAGTTAGCGGGATCAGCTTTACTGCAACATCCAGAATTAGTTAAAGATATTCTCGATAGCGTGGTTAACGCAGTCAATGTACCGGTAACCTTAAAAATTCGCACTGGTTGGGATACCAATAATCGTAATGGCGTTGCCATTGCGCAGCTAGCACAAGATGCTGGCATTGCATCCCTTGCAGTACACGGCAGAACCAAAGCTTGTATGTATAAAGGTTTTGCTGAGTTTGACACCATTAAAGCAATTAAACAGGCGATTTCAATACCTGTGGTTGCCAATGGCGATATTACTAGCCCGGAAAAAGCCCGTGATGTCTTAGACTACACAGGTGCCGACGCTATTATGATTGGTCGAGGAGCGCAAGGTAACCCTTGGTTGTTCCAACAGATTAATCATTTTTTAACAACAGGAAACAAGCTTACTCCAGTTACTACGACTGAAGTTCGTGAGACATTACTTGACCATGTGCAAGCCCTTCACCAGTTTTATGGTGATTTTTTGGGGGTGCGAATAGCACGGAAACACATTGGCTGGTATCTCAAGGAGCGACGTAGTGATTTACGTCAAGAGTTATTTAAAATAGAAACGGCTAGCGAGCAGCTTACCGTCTTAGATAAATTTTTCACCGACAATATTTAACAGAAGAGCAAATTTACATGTTTGATCAAACTCCTACAACTACCACTGAAACTCCACTATCAATTGATCCTATTCAACTTGCTAATGGTACCGTTAAGCCACAATTACTACGTGACTCAGTAAAACGTGCGGTAAGTAACTTTTTTGCTCAATTAGATGGTGAAGAGCCAACTGAAGTTTACGAAATGGTTTTATGTGAAATGGAACGTCCACTACTTGACCTAACTATGCAGTTTACTCGTGGCAACCAGACTCGCGCAGCAAACTTACTAGGTATCAACCGTGGTACTTTACGTAAGAAGCTAAAAAAATACGGCATGAACTAAGCAACGCTTAGTAACATGTTCAAAGCAAAGCCCAATCAATGAAAGTTGATTGGGCTTTTTTTGTGGCGAGCAACACGTTAAATTTATGCACGTCGTAACAACGTGCACAATCGTATTTGTAATGCATCTGCTGTAGCGCTACACAGGCAATGCTATGTCATCTCGCTGTTTAGTATGGCCACAACTTGGTTTTTCTTTGGCGCGATAATTACGACAGCCCCAAAACTCCCCTCGAGGTCCGTTACGCAACGCCATTTCTCCACCGCAAATATCACACAGCGGCGTTATATTTTTGCATTGGTCGCTCAGGCACACTTTGAACCCAGTCACTTGCTCTCTGGTCATCGGGCTAGCGCAACTTGAACAGCCCTTTTCTTTGTGCTTGCATCGTGGATAATTAGAGCATGAGTAGAAGACGCCAAACTTACCTAACCGCTCAACTAACGAGCCGCTACTGCAACGCATACATTTAATCTCTTTGATTAAGCGTTGAACAAACGATGCTGCAAATTCATCAAGCTCAACCTCATATTCGTTATCAACTAACTCAGTGACAAATTCACTGCACACTGTCATATCAGCTAACACATAAACACGATGGCGTGCTCTGGTTAGTGCAACATAGAATAAACGACGCTCTTCGGCATAAGCATGGGCCTCAACGGCTGGCAGTAATGCATCTAACAAGGGCGGTGTAACCTTGGCTGACGGGAAACCTTGCTTGCCTTTAACCATGCCCATTAACACGACATAATCAGCTTCATTGCCTTTAGATGCATGAATAGAAAGACCCTTAATCGCCAACTTAGGGAACAACGCCTTTAAGTGCCGCTCTTGTTGTTGGTCCGGTAAATGAAACCAAAAGCGCGCTAATAAATAGACGGTTGCGCTTTTAGTTACTTGATCAGAAATAGCCGTTAACACTTGCTGTAACGCGCTGGCGTCTGCAATTGAAACAGCATTGGACCGAACAATTGAAACAGCAGGCTGGCTTACTTGTGCTGCTGAGGTAATCGTTTTGGTTAGCTGCGCCGGGTTTTGGGTCACAAACTTACTGGACACATCGCCAATGCTATTATTAAAGCGAAAGGTTTTATCTAAAACGGATGTGGCCGTTGGTCCAAAATATTGGGTAAAGCCGGTGGTTAATCCGACATCGGCACCACTAAATCGATAAATAGCCTGCCAATCATCACCAACACAAAATAGCGATGAGCCGACGTTACTATCTCGTAATGCACGAACGAGCCTCGCCCTAGGTTCCGAAATGTCTTGAAATTCATCAACCATAATATAACGCCACGGCGAACTAAACTTACCTTGCTCAATATAAGCTAACGCTTTGGCGATCATGTCTTCAAAATCAATATAGTCATGCTTAACTAATAAGGTCTGGTATCGCGCTAACACGGGCTGCAACAACTCAAATGCTTTGTTCGTTTGCTTGGCATCGGCTGAATTAGCGATAGCGGTTTCTAAGCCATTTTGATCTAAACAGGCTGATTTATATAAACCAATTAATTGTGAAAATAACTTAGCAAGCTCAGTCACCCGACCTAACTCATTTAAGGTTGCTAACATTGCCTCATCGGGTAGCGGCACACTTTTTACATCAAATGACGCTAGCTGTTGTGCAAGTATATCGAGTAAGGTTTCATCGCGGTGTTGATAGTAGAATAACTCAACTAAAGTCGTTTTATGCTGCTGATGAATACTACGCTTCCACTGCATTGCCGCGTGATATTGTTCTTTATCAATATATGACGCGGTATTGCCTACTTCATCAATGCCATAATACTCAATATAAATACCATATTCTGGTAAATAAAAATCGGGCTGGTATTGCATAAAGTCTAAACAACTTACTTTATGCTGGTAACGTGCTTCGTATTGATATTCAATGCCCATGCTAAATAACCAATTGGCAATGTACAGTTCACCAAAGCTCTTCACTAAATCGCCTTTAAGTGATCGAATATCGTTAGCGCTCAAGTAATCTAAATAGTGCCCCATCGATTCAAATTCATAGTCACTTTTCTCGACATAATAATACTTAACGAAATACTCTAATAGCTTGTGCCGATAATCAGCCGCTGTCATCAACGATTCAAGGGTGTTTTGGACCCACTTATCTTTGGCTTTTGGATCATTAACCCACGGCGATAAACTCGGTTTAGCGCCTTCAACCGAACTTATCACTTTCATGCCTAAACCATGAAAAGTGCTTGCCTTAATCTGATCATTATCGAGTTTTTCTTTAATCCGCTGATCCATCTCCTTGGCCGCATTTTTACCATAGGCCAATAATAAAATATCACTCGGGGCCGCTTGATTGCTAGCAAGTAAATAACCGGCTCGCCCTACCATCACACTTGTTTTACCGGTTCCGGCACCTGCTAGTAACAGATTGTTATCATCGTCGATAACACAAGCTTCACGTTGTTTCTGGGTTAACGGGTTAGCTTCAACCGTATCGAAAAAATGCTGATAACGATTAAGTTGCTCACGGACGTAAGCCGCTTGAACATCGCTTACCGATTGGCTCTGCCACTGGTCAATAGTGATTAGCTTATTAAGCGCGCCTCGTAACTCAGTACTTAAACCGGTCGTTTGGGCCCAAGGCAACCAGCGCTCGCATTCATTGGCAGCAGCTTGTTTAATCCAATGCAGGTATGACTGGCGTAAATAACGACGGCTGACTAAACGTTCGATCTTGCCAATAAACTCTATTAGGCTGCTTTGATTCGCATTGACCCACTGCGTAGCTGTTGCTGATTCGAATGCCTGTTTGGCGCTATAGCTGAGACAAGATTTTCTATATTCTTTACCGTCGACGATAAATACCAGCTTGCTCCCCAACCAGCCCATGGTAAAAGTGGGTGGACTTTTTAATTGCGACCACATAAATGTGTTGCTGTTTTTAGGATCTGACCACTGCATGCCGTCAGGTGTAACAGTGAGTGTGGTCGATCCAATACACACCAAATCTCGTAAATGGCCAAACCAACTATTTTTAACTGTCTGAGTACTCAATCTTTAACCTTAATCTATTTTTTCATTAGTATTTTTTGTCTTTCAACGATCATGGCAGCAGCTTCCTTATCTAACATTATATGGCCATTGGGACATCACCGAATGAGTTAGCTACTTTTGAAAATAGACTCAAAAAGACCTGATAAACAGTGTAAAACGCTAACACTTTGTATAACGATTAAAATAATTTAAAACCCTAAACATTACAAACAAAAACACGAGGACGCGCCCAAAAACACCCTAAATTAGCCCCAGCAAAAAACAGCGAGAAAAATCATTACTTTGCTGTTAAGTCTTTAAGCAATAACGAACTTTCTGACTACCCAACCCTCATGACAACAGCTCGAACGATTTCTTTGGCAAACGATTGTCCGATGACGGCGATCAAGAGTAAAAAATAGTGCAGTATTACCTCGATAATGCCCCCGAAAAAAATAATTAAAGCCCGCTAATGTTTGTACAAAATTAAGCCAACAATATCGACTGGCTCTCAAAAAATCACCTAATAGTAATTAGAATATAATTAGTGATTGATTTGGCCGTCTAGATGTCTTACCATCCGGTTATTGTTACGTAGTAGTCAGCACGGTGTTGTTATTCCCGGTAGCAGATAATCGCGTGACTCATCATTAATTGCAGGAAGTTCGATGATAGAAATAAACAATGTTAACAAGGTATTTTATCAAGGTGACAAAGCGATTAACGCGCTTTGTGATATAAACCTGACCATAGCTCAAGGCACTATCTTTGGCGTTATTGGCGCGTCTGGTGCCGGTAAAAGTACCCTTATTCGCTGTGTTAATCTGCTTGAGCGACCAACCAATGGCAGCATCGTGGTTGACGGCATTGATTTAACAACACTGTCAGAGCAGGAGTTAACCTTAACTCGCCGTAAGATCGGGATGATCTTCCAGCATTTTAATCTGCTGTCGTCACGCACCGTCTTTGATAATATCGCCCTGCCGTTAGAATTAGCAGGTATCACTAAGCCAGTAATAAAGGCCAAAGTAGAAAGTTTACTCGCGTTAGTTGGCATTGCCGACAAACGCAATACTTATCCGGCCAACTTAAGTGGTGGTCAAAAGCAGCGCGTAGCAATTGCCCGAGCATTAGCGTCAGATCCTAAAGTATTATTATGTGATGAGGCCACTAGCGCACTTGATCCAGCAACCACTCAGTCTATTTTGAAATTACTGCGTAAAATTAATAAAGAGTTAAACATAACCATTTTATTAATTACCCACGAAATGGCCGTCGTCAAAGGTATTTGTCAAGACGTCGCGATTATTGGTGGTGGCAAACTGGTTGAACAAGGCAAAGTCGGCGATATTTTTGCTCATCCTAAAACTGATCTTGCCCGTGAGTTTATCCGCTCGACCCTAGACCTTTCGATCCCAGAAGATTATCAGCAGTTGCTGCAAAAGACTCAGGTCGCCAATAGTTATCCGTTGATACGGTTAGAGTTTACGGGCGCCTCGGTCGATGCACCAATCATTAGCCATATTGCTCGCGAATTTAATATCGATGTTAGCATTCTGAACTCCAACATGGACTATGTTGGCGGCGTTAAATTTGGCTTGATGTTAGCTGAGTTTATCGGTACTCCTGAAGCTGTTACCCAATCAATTAATTATCTGAAAGCTCAAAAAGTAGAAATAGAGGTACTTGGTTATGTCGCTTAATGCTGTGGCCACTTGGTGGTCTGAGAACACTCGTTTAATCGAACTGCTAGTCGACTCACTCGGCCAAACACTAACCATGGTAATAGTCTCTGGTTTACTCGGTTTTGTCTTTGGCATTCCACTAGGTGTGTTATTACACATCAGTAAGAAAAATGGTTTGATGGAGAATATCACGCTGAATAAATCCATTGGCATGGTGGTTAATGTCGGGCGCTCGATCCCCTTTATTATTCTGTTAGTGGTGCTTATTCCGCTGACTCGATTTTTGGTCGGCACCTCAATTGGTACCGCTGCGGCCATTGTACCGCTGACTATTGGCGCTATCCCATTTATTGCGCGCTTAGTAGAAGGCGCATTATTAGAGATACCTTCAGGTTTAGTTGAAGCGGCCCAAGCAATGGGCGCAAAACCACACCAGATCATTACCAAGGTTATGTTGCCAGAAGCACTACCGGGCATTATCAATGCAGTTACCATCACCCTAGTGACCTTAGTCGGTTACTCGGCAATGGCGGGCACTGTCGGTGGCGGCGGTTTAGGTGATGTGGGCATTCGTTATGGTTACCAACGTTTTGATAGCACCGTGATGATGATCACTGTCGTTATTTTAGTGGTGTTGGTTCAACTTATTCAATCAATAGGCGATCACCTCGTTAAACGTGTTGATCATCGTTAATTAGTTAATTTATTTATATTATTATTATTTTTATTAAAGGAAATACCATGAAATTTAATCTGAAAAAAGTCTTAACCGCTTTAGGTTTAGCATCAACTATCGCCTTAGTCGGTTGTGGCGAGCAAGAAGCAGCTGCTGTAGATAATAACAAGGTAACTATTGGCGTGATGGCTGGTTCAGAAGCTCAGGTTGCTGAAGTTGCTGCTAAAGTAGCTAAAGAGAAATTTGGCTTAGAAGTTACCCTAGTGACTTTTTCTGACTACATCACACCTAACGCAGCACTTGATGAAGGCTCTATTGATGCCAATGCATTCCAACACAAGCCATATCTTGATCAGCAAATAGCTGACCGCGGTTATAAGTTTGCTATTGCCGGCAACACGTTGGTTTACCCAATCGCTGGTTACTCAAGCAAGATTAAAACTTTAGACGAACTTAAAGATGGCGACCTAATTGCGTTATCAAGTGTGCCAAGCAGCCTAGGCCGTTCATTAGTTTTGCTAGAGCGACAAGGTTTAATCACGCTTAAAGAAGGTACTGGTCTTAACTCAACTGTGCTTGATATTGTGAGCAGTGAAAAGAATCTTAAAATCATTGAATTAGAACCTGCGCAGTTACCCCGTTCATTAGACGATGTTGCGCTAGCTGTTATTAATACGACATTCGCAAGCGCTATCGATTTAACGCCTGCTAAAGATGGTTTATTTGTTGAAGACAAAGACTCACCATTTGTTAACTTAGTAGTCGCTCGTAGCGAAAACGTGCAAGCACAAAACGTTCAAAACTTTGTTAAGGCTTACCAAACTGAAGAAGTTTATAACGCCGCATTTAAAACGTTCAAAGGTGGCATCGTTAAAGGCTGGTAATCCATTCTTTAATAATAGGTTCTGTTAACGATCCTATTTAAAAAGCTCCTGATAAAAAGGTATTAAGCGTTGCTTAGTACCTTTTTTATTTTAAGTAACCTGAGTTCTTGTAAATATTAAGTGACTACAAATAGTTTTTTGGCACGCTGCCACCATTTAATCGAGAGGTGAGGTAGTAGTAATCTCAACGGCATTTTTTTGATGTGGCTGCGTAAATATAAAATAAAACAGGACAGCTCAAAGTTCACCCCTTGGCAACTACTATGGTAAGGCACTAAGGTATGCTGATAGCAATAATCGAGTATCAATAATTTAATCGGATTATTCGGGCTTTGCATTAAACACTGTGTTGGCAATTCAGTTTTGAGTACTTGATGGCAATATCGCAGCGCATAATACAAACTGGTTTCAATATTAAGCTGTTGAGCTCGCGCAAACAGCTGCTCACTGCGGCAATGATCTAAGCTAGGATCGTCAAAGTAGTGCTTAAATAACAAATCCAAATCGGTTAAATCTCTTAACCCTTTATCAAGTTCCCCTTCCGAAAACAGATGCACGGCGCTATGTAAAATCATATCCATCGGGGATAATACATAATGTGCTTGTTGATCATCAGTGGCACAGCGGCTTTCTAATAATTGGTGGGCATTGGGTAATTTTTCCGCCGTTAATGGCACGATATTATGATGAACATCCAAAATAGTCTGACGGCCCAAATGGATCATTGGCGGAATTTCGTGCATCCACTGGCGATAATATTTTTTATCATAATCGCTAATAGCCTCAGGCGCCCAACCGACATCTTCTAATCGCTGCTCCACTTGATTTAGTTGGGATTTATTGACCAATATATCAATGTCTGAACATATCCTTCCTTGACTGGCAATGCCCGTTAACACATAAGCAGCCCCCTTTAAAAAGGTTATCTCAAGACCATGCTCAGTTAAATAACTCGACAATCTTTTAGCTTCGGCCCTGATATCTTGGTGCTGTTTATTACTGCGCAGCACAGCGGCGGCAAGGTGATTTAATGCCCGCTGCGGCAGGTATTGTAAATTATCGTGTTGTTGCAGCAGAAAATGCAATCGGCCTAATAAATTTGCAGCCTGTGCTTGGCGCAAGCACAGATCCCACTGAGGGTCCGAAAATGACGGGGCAATGCTTGGCGTTTGCAATAGCCGATTTAAAATTGACTTTTCCATCTCAAATATTCCAGCGAATAACATTAGTACAACTCGTCAAGTGTCGAAATAGCACTGTTTAAGTCCGAGTAGGACAAACTAAAACACTGACTATTCTCAACCAAAGTACTTAAGCGTTTGAAACCATCAAGACCAAGGATCGTATAATTAAAGCAATGGTTAATAAGTTCAATTAAGGTCTCCCCTTTAGCCATTGTTGTCAACTTAGTTTGGTCTAGCCCGTGCTCGTAACTCGGAAATACGATTGCAAATGGCTGGGCATTAACCGCTATTTGCTCGATAGCGCTTACCGGTGGTTTAACATGGCAAATATCACCTTTGGAGGTTTGCGCAAAAATTTGACCAAACTTTGCATCAGGACAAAACTCTTTAATCACTTCTATTGATTGGTTTTTGAGATTAATGGGTCGAGCAAGCGGCACAATTTCAGTCGCGTCTTGGCTAATCAATGCCTGCTCATCAGACAATAACCGCCAACCATGATGAACCAATGCCGCACAAAGCGTGCTTTTACCCGCGCCAGGCATGCCAGGTAAAATAATCGCTTTGCCCTCTTTTTCAACAACCGCAGAGTGAATAATAAGATATTGCAATGCTTGCTGGGCAATCGTCCAATTTAAGCCCCATTCGAAAAAGGCCATGGTTTGGTCGATAGGTAAGGGTTTAAAGGGACGAAATTCATTAATAAAAAAATTAACTTGCGGGCGATACCAGCGTCGAACAATGCTCGGCGGTTTAAGGCAGATATGAAAATCGATGTACTGATCGTCCCCGACTATAGCGCAGTCGCTATAGAGGAAATAAAAGTTGTCCAGAAATGTAGGAACATTGGAGGTCAGCTTGATATTAAACGGCCCAATTTTAACATTGAGTCCTGTCGTTTTAACCAGCCGGCAAAATTCCTTTTTGCTATATGTTGATAAAATCAGAGTCAAATCCTTTGAACAAATCCTAACTTCATTAGTGAGTTTAATGTACGGTCCAATAGTTGCGACAGTTCCATCGGGTCGTCGTTTTTATAATCGTCAATCAGACGATTAAGTACCTGCTCTTGCTCAAACTCATCGGTTGCTGTTAGCTCAAGTAACCACAAAACAATGGTGTGATAAAGTGTCGTGTTTGAGGTGTCCGGATCAAACAAAACGACTCCATCATCAAAGCTATGATAGAGCATTGCAATATCAGGCCGAAACTTCAAGCGTTTATGGTACGCCGGGTAAATTGTCATAATCTCGATTTATATTAGCTAAACTTTCAGCAAAAGTATCAAACAACGCATTTAAACTTGCTTGCGATGCGCCAGAGTTCAAGCTCATCAGATAATTATCTTTAACCAGCTGATAGTCACTGATCAAAAGCAATGGATCATCATAGCCGTCATAAGCGATCCCGGGGTGACCAATATTGAGTAATGCAGCCACTAACTCTCGATCGATTTGCGGGCCGTTTCTTAGCACATAACGTAGCGAACGTTTATTAGTATCAGTATCTAAACTTCGAAAAACAAACACACCATTGGTTTTTTTATGGTATTTGTTATTGTTACTGAGTTTTAGCGGCGCTGTTAGGATCACTTGATTAAATTTACTTGAAGGCGCTAAAGATACCCCATTAAATTCTATACCATTCCATAATGAGTTAGATGCATCGGCCCACCAGCTAGCACTTCGCGCAACAGCAGCACAACTATGGTTAGATAAATTACCAGACATACTGCCAGAATTAATGCAATTATCGTCAGCCGCCCACAGCGGTTTATTGACGAAACTCGCTAATATTGGCGCTGTTATCGCCCCTTTGATCAAAAATGAACGACGACTCACTTGAGCCTTATTGGGAATGGCATTATTACTATTAATGGTGCTTGATGTTCGCAAGTTTTCGTCACTAGACTTGCCGGGGTCTGTATTGTGCATCAGTGATCCTTTTTAGATGAATAAAAAAAGTGTAGCTGGCAATGTTAAATCTGACAAGATTTCTGATTAAAATTATCCTATTTGGGGCTAAACCTTGCTTATTACCTACCGGCGCTTATTTATCCATTAAAAATATATACAGGCACTGGACAAAACGAGTTAAGCTAACTAAACATTTATCTGGCGCCTAAATTAAAGAGCAATAACAGCAGGATTAACGTGATCAGACACAACCAACTCTCCATTCGTTCTTATACTAATAATGTCAGCTGTCATAGCCATTTTTATCACCAACTAGTACTGCCCTTGCACGGCTCGATTGATATCCGGGTCGGTGATTACGCTGGGCTAATTTGCCTTGGCGATTGCGTGATCATTAAAGCGGGTCAAGTCCATCAATTTAGCGCCACTGAAACGGCAAGTTTTTTAGTCGCAGACATGACCGAGTTACCGGACAATATTGATAAATTCAGTCATCAAAAAATATCAATCTCGGCACCACTGATGGCTTATATTCAATTTGTTGCTCAGCAATTAGCCCATCAAGTTAATGATCGACTTGAATCGAGTCTGTTTGATCTTTTTTATCAACTGCTCGCTCAGCAAACGTGTTTATCTCGGATTGACCGTCGAATAGAAAAAGTCATTGATCTGATCACATCAGATTTGAGCCAAGTTTATTCGATTGAGCAATTAGCCAAATTAGCTTGCTTAAGTACCACCCAATACAAAAAAATATTCAAACAAAGCACTGGCCAAACAACCTTGAATTACATTAACCAATCTAAAATGGAAAAAGCCAAAGCATTGCTCAGCCACTCAGATTTACCCATTCAACAAATTGCTTTAGCCATTGGTTTTACTAACCCTTCAGCTTTTAGTCGAAAATTTAAGGCTTATTTTGGTCGCTCTCCCAGCGCCTTTTTACGATAACCCTCAAACGAACAAGCAGCCTCCAATGTGAACTAACTGCGTCTTACTAGCCTACAATTGCGTCCTTATGGCACACATTATTAATATTAAGCTTGTTACAATATCGGCCTAGATTACAAAAAGGAATAATATTATGGCCACCTTCTATGGTTTACTGGCAATTACAATGTGGGGAGCGCTCGCTCTTTTGGGCACCGCGACTACTGAAGTTCCCGCGTTTCAATTATTATCGCTGTGCTTTTTTGTGTCAGCCCTAATTGTTGTCATCAAACGCCTAGTGACGCGACAGCCATTATTTAGAAAACCGACATTAACTATAGCGCAGTGGCTGTTTGGCATAACGGGTTTATTCGGTTTTCACTTTCTGTTTTTTATGGCATTAAAATCGGCTCCCGCCATCGAAGTGAGCCTAATAGTCTATTTATGGCCAATGTTGCTTGCGGTATTTGTCTCATCAAAAGCAACGTTATTTAATGCAGTGATCGGCAGCGTCATTGGCTTTATTGGCATTTGCTTTATTTTAGTCGGCGACAGTGGCGTAGCACTTAATCAGCAATACTTGTTAGGTTATGCGTTAGCGATTTGCTGTGCGATTATTTGGTCGAGTTACTCGTGGTATTTAACAAAATCAAATAACGAAGTTGAAGACATTGGCTGGTTGTCGTTGGCGGTATCGGTATTGGCGCTGATCGCGCATTTAGCGCTTGAACCATCGCACTGGCAGTTCAGTTATTCACAATGGTTTGGCATTGTGCTGCTGGGTCTTGGTCCAGTAGGCGGGGCCTTTTACTTATGGGATATCGGGCTAAAACAGGGCAATAAAACCTTGCTGGCATCACTAAGTTTTTGCGCGCCGTTAATCTCTTCGATTGCTTTATCTTTAGCGGGTTTTAATGCTTGGACCAATAACATCTTAATTGCCTTAAGCTTAATTATGCTCGGGGCATTAATTGCCAACAAAAGCCAGCTCATGGCCAAGTTCGCTAAACCGATAACAGGCAATGATACCTCACCAGTTAACTACCGCGATCAAAGCTAGCCATTAACATCGAATGAAAATCGAATTCGATGTTAATGACACGAGATGACATGCAGATTACTTAAGTCCCGCAGAAAGTTCGATAACGCCCAAACTCAGCAGGGGCAGCTAACTCATACTCTTCCAAACCTTGGCGCGGTGTAAACGGCTGCGCTAATACCGTCATAAGCTGTTCAAATGGAGCAAAGTCGCCATTATTTTCAGCTGCTTGCAACGCTTTTTCCACCTGGTGATTACGAGGAATATAGATTGGATTTAGCGCATTCATCGCCGCTGCTATCACATCGTTACTTTCGGCTTGCTGCGTTAAACGCGCCAACCAAAGTACTTGCCATTGCATAAATGATTCAGTATCGCTAAATAGCTTAACCGCAGCATCATTATCGCCAACTACGACCCTAGCTAACGCTCGAAATAACTGGGTAAAATCAACCTGCTGCTGCGCCATCATATCGAGCAAGTCATTAACCAAAGTTAAGTCGCTTTCTTGACTGCGCGTTAAGCCAAGTTTACCACGCATGCTCGCCAGCCACTGCTGCTGATAACAATCGCTAAAGCCATTAATAACCTCTGAAGCTTGCTTAACCGCTTCGTCGATATCATCGTCAATTAGTGGCAATAAACATTCGGCAAATCGAGCCAAATCCCATTGAGCAATACCCGGCTGATTACCAAAAGCATAACGCCCTTGCTGATCAATCGAACTAAAGAGCGCTTCAGGGTGATAATTGTCGATAAAAGCACAAGGGCCGTAATCAATGGTCTCACCACAAATCGTCATATTGTCAGTGTTCATCACGCCGTGAACAAAACCAACCGCCATCCATTTAGCAATCAATGTTACTTGCGCCTCGAGCACCGCGCGTAACAAACCCAAATAACAATCACTGGTGCCTTTTAGCTGTGGATAGTGACGCGCTATTGTATAGTCGGCTAATTTTTTGACTTGTTCTTGTTCGCCTCGGGCGGAAAAGAACTGGAAAGTGCCGACTCGAATGTGACTGCTCGCGACCCGTGCGATAACGGCGCCAGGCAACAAGCCACTACGCATAATTTGCTCGCCCGTCGTTACCGCCGCTAATGCTCGAGTGGTCGGAATATCAAGAGCATGCATCGCCTCGGCAAGAATATATTCACGTAACACTGGCCCTAGTACCGCCTTGCCGTCACCACCACGTGAAAATGGCGTTAGGCCTGAACCTTTTAAGTGAATATCAAGCCGCTGGCCTTGAGTATCGATAACTTCAGCTAATAACAACGCGCGACCATCACCTAACTGCGGACTAAAGCCGCCAAATTGATGACCTGCATAAACTTGTGATAACGGGCAAGCATCCACTGGCGTGGTGCCACCCGATAGCATCGCCGCTAATTCAGGATCGGACAAATTATCAAGGTCAAAGCCTAACTGCTTAGCCAGTGAGCTATTGAATTTTACCAACTGCGGGTTTGGCGCTTTATCACCAGCCCCTTCGACATAAAAGCCGGTTAATTGCTCGGCATAGCTATTATCAATCTTTAATCCAGATTCAATTTGGACTTCGCTCATGCTGTTACTTCCGCTAAATGATTATTTGATGACTGACGAGTTAAGCGTATTCTAGCAACCAATATCACTGCTTATCGCTCGTTGGTAATACCCAGTCAGGGCGAGGGAAATGACAAGTATAACCATCTGGTCGCTGCTCAAGATAATCTTGATGTTCAGGTTCTGCTTCCCAAAAATCACTCACTAATTCAAGCTCAGTAACCACCTTGCCCGGCCAAATACCTGCAGCATTAACGTCGTTTATGGTGCGAGTAGCTTCAAGGCGTTGCTGCTCGTCAACATAATAAATAGCCGAACGATAAGAAGCACCAAGATCATTACCCTGACGTAGCTCAGTGGTAGGATCGTGAATTTGAAAGAAAAACTCTAACACTTTACGGAAACTGATGATCTCATTATCAAATAAAATCTCAATGCCTTCGGCGTGACTGCCGTGATTACGGTAGGTCGCATTGGCGACATCACCACCGGTATAACCAACCCGCGTCGCCGTTACGCCAGGTAACTTACGAATAAGTTCCTGCATGCCCCAAAAACATCCACCCGCTAATACTGCTCGTTCGTTTGCCATTATTGTAAATCCTCTACTTGATTAATATAAGCGCCATAGCCTTGGTTGGCCATTTCATCGCGTGGTACAAAGCGTAAAGACGCTGAGTTAATGCAGTAGCGCAGACCACCGCTGTCGCTTGGGCCATCGTTAAATACATGGCCTAAGTGACTGTCGCCATGAGTCGAGCGCACTTCAACCCGCATCATGCCATGAGTGGCATCGCTTACTTCGTTAACATAGCTCGCATCAACCGCTTTAGTAAAACTTGGCCAGCCGCAGCCAGATTCAAATTTGTCGGCTGAGACAAACAACGGCTCACCTGACACGATATCAACATAAATCCCCGGTTCACTGGTATGAAGATATTCGCCAGTGCCAGGATGCTCAGTGCCACTTTGCTGAGTAACTCGGTATTGTTCTTCGCTAAGCGCCGCAATGGCCTCGGCAGATTTTTGATAGTTAGCCATGAGATATGCTCCATTACAGAAGTAGGCTTGGCGATAATTAATACCAATCCGCACAAGAGATTACTATCCTATGCAGATTGATATAACAGATATTATTGATAATAACATCAATGCCGAAAACACTCAGCACAATACCTCTGGCTAAATTTATTAAAACCAAGCTAAGGCAGGTTAGACGCTAACAGTTCAGGAGTATAATTAAGGATTTGGATAGCAACAGTACGCTAGCTTAAACGGCTAGCGCATAGTTTTAACACTGTCTCGCTCAACTAAGGCAGGTTCGAGCTTAATCACTTGATTGCTTTGGCGTTTGGTTTTTATTTTATCGAGCAATGTATCTACAGCTTGCTGACCTAAACGATGTTTAGGTTGGTGAATAGTGGTCAACGACGGAGTCATGTATTTGGCTAAGTTGATATCATCATAACCAATAATTGATAAATCATCGGGTACTGACAGTCCTTTTTTGCTCGCGGCATTGATAACGCTTAATGCCATCATGTCATTGCAAACAAATAGCGCCGATGGCAATGGCCCTCTGGCATACAAGGTAGCAAACGCCTGCTCGCCACCTTCACATTCAAAATCACCGGCAGCAATCCAGGCCGGATTAATCGCCAGTCCCGCCTCTTCCATTGCTTGAGTAAAACCAGAATAACGTTGTTGGGCGGTCAGCTTGTCGAGCACACCGGTAATACAACCGATATCGGTATGGCCTTTAGCAATTAAATGCTGAGTGGCAATGTAACCACCGCGATGGGAGTTATCTTGAATTTTATCACAGGGGAAATGAGTCGGGCCCCAATCCATCACGACCGTAGGCACGGGCTTGTGACGTTCAAATAAGTTAAAGCCTTGGCTTTCTACTTCGCTGCACATCAGTAACAGGCCGTCGACCCGTTTTTGCAACAAGGTATCAAGGTTCGCGTGCATCCGTGTTATATCGCCTTCGGTATTACACAAAATAAGATTATAGCCGTGCTCGTAGCAGCGCAATTCAACGCCTTTGAGCACTTCACCAAAAAATGGATTGGTTGAGGTGGTCACCAGCATGCCAAAAGTTTTGGTGCTGTTAATTTTTAAACTGCGGGCCAACGCTGAAGGAGCATAACGCAGTTCATCGACCGCCGTTTTGACCCGGGCTGAAACACCATCACTAACATAGCGAGTTTTATTGAGCACATGGCTAACAGTCGACGTTGATACGCCGGCATGTTTTGCCACATCTTTAATTGTCGCCATAAAATACCCTTATTAATCAGACCAAAATAGCTAATGCATTATAAAACAAACTGGTAATAACTCAGCGCTAATTAACTGTGTTGTTGCAAAAAACGAATCACTTCGTCTTGTTGCGGAATAGATGTTTGTGCACCTTTGCGCGTTACTGAGATTGCAGCAGCAGCGTGAGCAAAGACAATAGCTTCATCAAGTGACTTATCGTTCTGTAATGCCACTAGCAAAGCGCCATTAAAGGTATCACCTGCTGCGGTAGTATCGGTCGCAGTAACACTAAACCCTTTAACCTGCTGGCCTACGCCGGCTTGACTCACCCAAACGCCTTCACTGCCCAAGGTAATTAGCACTAAATTAATGCCTTTGTCATGTAATATGTTCGCGGCGGTTTGCGCCGAATCCATATCAACGACCTTAATACCCGTCAGTATTTGTGCTTCGGTTTCATTAGGGGTGATCATATCAACCAGCGCTAACAACTGATCAGACAATGGCTGAGCAGGGGCTGGATTTAACACCACTAGCGTGCCAGCTTGATGCGCGATCTTAGCGGCGGCTTCAATGGTGGCAATAGGTGTTTCTAGCTGCATTAATAAAATATTAGCATTTTCAATCAGCCCCTGATGCGGCGCTAACCGTTGTGGTGTTAAACAACTATTGGCTTCAGCAGCAATACAAATACTGTTTTCACCAGTTGCGGCTACTTGGATCATCGCGACGCCAGTTAGTTGATTTTTTTCAACCATCACCGCGTTAGTATCGATACCATCAGCGCTAAAATCTTTAATCATCTGATGACCAAATGCGTCATCACCGACACAGGCAATAAAGGCGATATCGCCACCTAAGCGCGCCGCAGCAACAGCTTGATTAGCCCCTTTACCACCAGGGATAATGCGATACCCATGGCCTAGCAACGTTTCCCCTGGTTGTGCAAAAGTAGCAACTTCAAGCACATGGTCTGCGTTTACGCTGCCCAAAACAACTAACTTACTCATTTGTTAACCTTTTCATCAGAAATAAAAAATGGCGTAGCACCCTAGTCACACTTAGTACAGCCGACTAGGATGCTCGCCATCTTGCTACTACTTAGTAATCACTTGCAGTGATACTGGAATGCTCTTAGCAACAGTTTGACCTTTTAATACTTGGTCAGCTGTCTCGATACCTAAAGCACCAATTAGTGCAGGCTGCTGGGCAATCGTTGCGCCAAGTATGCCACGCTTAACTGCAGCAACACCGTCTTTAGTGCCGTCAAAACCAACGATTAATACTTTTTTACCTGAAGCTTGGATTGCACGTAATGCACCTAATGCCATTTCATCATTTTGAGCGAAAACAGCTTGCACATTTGGGTTAGCGGCAAGCATGTTTTCCATCACGTTAAGCCCTTTTGCACGGTCAAAATCAGCAGGCTGGCTACCCAGTAATTCCATCTTGTTGCTTGCAACTGCTTGCATAAATCCTTGGCCACGCTCACGAGCAGCAGAAGTACCAGCAATGCCTTCAAGCTGGATTACTTTAACATTAGCGCCCAGTGTATCAGCAATATATTGACCCGCTAGTGCGCCACCAGCAACGTTGTCAGAAGCAATATGGCTAACTACTTCACCACGGCTAGCGCCACGGTCTAATGTTAGTACTGGCACACCAGCACGATTAGCAATGCGAATTGCATTTGATACCGCATCTGAATCAGTTGGGTTAATTAAGATAGCTTTAACGCCACGTACCGTAAGATCTTCAACATTCGCTAATTCTTTGCTTGGATCGTTTTGTGAATCAAGCACAATTAGTTTGTAACCTAATTCTTTAGCTTTAACTTCTGCACCTTCTTTCATGGTCACAAAGAACGGGTTGTTCAAGGTAGATACCACCATCGCCAGTGTGTCTTGCGCTAAAGCGGCTGAGCTAACTGAGGCTGAAACCACTGCTGCTGTTACTAAGGTTGCTAACTTTTTCATTCGATTTTCCTTTTTTTATAGTTAAACCTGCTGCCACGACAAAAGCGCCCTGGCAGCAGATGGGGTTATTTATTTTTGGTATCGACTAACACCGCTAACAGAATTACTACTGCTTTAGCGATCATTTGGTAATAAGAAGAAACGTCTAACAAATTTAATGCGTTATTTAAAAAGCCAATGATCAAGGCACCAATCAACGTGCCCATAATTCGGCCGCGGCCGCCAGCAAGACTGGTGCCTCCGAGTACTACCGCTGCAATTGCATCTAGTTCGTAGCCCATTCCCGCCGTTGGTTGGGCCGATGACAATCGAGACGCAACAATTAAGCCAGCTAATGCTGCTAGCGTGCCACAAATTGCATAAACCCCAATTTTTACCTTGTCGACATCGATGCCCGACAAACGCGTTGCTGATTCATTACCACCTAAGGCATAAACGTAACGTCCAAATCGGGTATGGTTTAATAAATACCACACGGCGGCAAAGACCATTATCATCAACCAAACTGGTACCGGAATCCCCAGTAAGTAACCAGTACCGATCCATGAGAAGTCGTCGGCGACATCGGTAAAGCCAGTAGAAATAGGTCGACCATCGGTATACACCATGGTCACGCCACGTAACAATGTCATGGTCACTAAGGTCGCAATAAACGCCTGCACCTTGCCTTTAGCAATAATCACTCCGCTAAGAGCACCTAGGCCTGCGCCCGCTAATAATGCAATAGGCACAGCAAACATCACCGGCACTTCCATGCTAATCAATGTTGCAGCAAAGGCTCCACACAGCGCTAAAATAGAGCCCACGCTTAAATCGATGCCTGCGGTTAAGATCACTAACGTCATGCCGACTGCGATAATCGCATTAACCGATGTTTGTCTTAAAATATTAAGAATATTACCCATCGTGAAAAAATTAGGGTTAAGAAAGGACACGACAACAATCAACAAAATGAGTGCAATCAGTGATTTTTGGTCGATTAACCATGCTTTACTAAAAAGCTTATTACCTATTAGCTGATTGCTCGTCGTCTGCTGTTTTTTACTCATGGCCTTATCGCTCATTGTGCTACCTCATTAATATTTTTACCAACGGCGCACGCCATCAGTTTTTCTTGCGTTGCATGGTCAGCCATAAATTCACCGCTGATACCGCCTTGATGCATCACTAAAATACGATCACTCATGCCCAGAATTTCCGGCATTTCTGATGAAACCAAAATAATGCTCATGCCTTTGGCTTTAAACTGGTTAATTAACTGATAAATTTCTTTCTTCGCGCCGACATCTACTCCGCGGGTTGGCTCATCAAGAATAAGTACCTTGGGCTTAGTCATTAACCCCTTGGCTATCGCTACTTTCTGCTGATTACCACCAGACAAATTACCAATTAATTGCTCGCGACTCGGGGTTTTTATATTAAACAAACCAATAAAATCTTCGACCGCCGCAACTTCTTTTACATGATCGAGTTGAACACCGTTCGATAACTGCTTTAATGCACAAATAGACATGTTTTCTTTAACCGACAAGCCTAAAATTAAGCCATCGCCTTTACGATCTTCCGAGATATAAGCAATGCCATTAGCCAAACCCTCGAGCGGTGTTTTCGGACAAATCGGCTTGCCGTCGATAATCACTTCGCCCGACTGACGCGCAAGTGCGCCGTATATCGTTTTCATTAATTCGGTTCGGCCAGCGCCCATCAAGCCAGAGATCCCGAGGATCTCACCATGATCTAAGCTAAAACTGATATCATGAAGTCCCGGTGCGTTAAGACCTTTAACCTCGAGGCACATCGTGCCATGAGCCGCGTCGACCCGGGGGTATAATTCGTCTAAACGACGGCCAACCATCATTTCGATTAGGCCGTCTTCATCAATGTCGGTTACCTTGGTTTGGGCAATAAACTTGCCATCACGTAACACGGTAATATCGTCACAAATTTCAAAAATTTCTTTTAGTCGATGCGAAATATAAACAACGCCACAGCCATCATTACGTAATTCATTGATGACCTGAAATAATGATTGAGTTTCAGTATCGGTTAACGCATCGGTTGGCTCATCCATGATGATGACCTGCGATTTAAATGAGAGCGCTTTGGCAATTTCTACCATTTGCTGCTCACCTAAACTCAGTTCACCCAATAATTGACGCGAGCTGTGTTTAACATTTAACCGCTGTAATAAAGCATCGGCGTCCTGATACATTTGAGCCCACTTGATGGCGCCAAAGGCATTAGTCTGTTCGCGCCCTAAAAAGATATTTTCGGCAATGGTCAGCTGAGGCAGCAAGTTAAGCTCTTGATGAATAATACTAATGCCCACGGCCTGAGAATGGCGTGGCCCATCAAAGCTAACCACCTGGCCCTGATAATAAATTTCGCCCTGGTCAATCGAATAAATGCCGGTCAACACTTTCATTAAGGTTGACTTACCAGCGCCATTTTCACCAAGCACAGCCATGACTCGGCCAGGGTAGACATTAAGACACGCGTTATCGAGCGCTTTAACCCCTGGAAATGATTTTACAATGCCACTGAGTTTTAAAATTGGTTGCGTCATGTCAGTCCCTACGCTTATTTGTAGATAAATACACTTAAATTTAGCCCTGTTAAAAAGCGACGCCCGATTGAAAAATAACATTTGCATAAGGGGTGCACTCACCAGTACGAATCACCGCTTTGCTCGTGTGAGTCTGCTGTTTAAATTGCTCATGCTCGATATAAGAGATCACAATTTTGTTATCCGTTAACGCTTGCTCATGTGCAATAACGTCGAGCAACTGTTGATGCAGCTCAGGACTTATAGTGACCAACTCTTTGGCTAATATCACGCCCTCAATTTGCATCTCACTCAATACCGCTTTGACGGTCGCGATAAAGGTTGGCACCCCTGGGATAAGGGCGAGGTCAATCCGCTGCGTTGTAGCTGGGATCGGTAAACCTGCATCACAGATCGTAATTTCATCAGTATGACCAAGCCGTGCTACTAGGTGAGACAGCTCGGCATTAATGAGTGAGTTTTTCTTCATGGTGACGCCTTGATTATGATTGTTGATGATCTACTTTTGATCCATCGTCTAATTGAGCTGAAACAGTATTTCAACATCAATGACAACTACCATCGAAACGTTTACGCAAACGTTTCGATGGTAAATGCGGAATATAGTACAAAATATGCAAAAGCACAAATAAGACGAGCAACAAGATTTTGTTTTTCGCTGACTAGGTCTTATTTTTTCCCTAACTTTACTACATTCACAGTTCTTAGCTTATTGATTTGAAAGCCCACTTTGCTTTAGTTGCTCGAACCATGACGTTAACATTTAGTGATAAAAAAAAGCCCGGTAATGACTAAGCAAAACGGGGCTCGTTCGATGAAATACCAATTTATGGCAACACTATCATTTAATCAAGCGATAGCATCCGACCTTTTATTATGCTGCCTGGTAGCGATGCTATCAGATTGGCCGTGCTGCTAATTGCTCTGGCGTCGCGTAAATCGTAATGCCTTCTTGATTCAAGCGCTCTAAATGGCGATAAAAATCATCACCGTCAATCGCCCACGAAGTCGACTGCCCAACCTGAGCAATGGTTAATAGATCTTTGCTAGTGAACTCCTGCCAAAAGTACTCACGAAGATCGCTGCGTCCTTTATTGTCAATGCGTCGTGGCAAAAAATCGATATCTAACGGCCGGATCGGTACTTCAATCACCTCATTATTTTCGTTGCGACATTTAAGCTGACATTCGGCCATTCGGACCGGCAAAGGAAAATCATCAGCTAAGCGATCTTCGAGCATATGATAAAAGGTGATCGGTCCCATTGAGACACCTAAGCCTAGCACTTTGCCTTTTAGTTCAAGAAACCGAGCCCAAGGTGACCCCTCGCCAAAGACCGAAGGAGCCAAATGGTGAGCTTCGGTGATAAATTTACTATTTTCCCCGATCGCTGACACCGAATGCGTGGGGTGTAAACTGCGCTCAACGCCCGGATACTTCAAAACTGCTTCAGGCAAGCGCCCAATATTAGTGCCATGTTTACGCGGGTCAAAGATATAATCGTCCATTTGACAGGTCGCATAAATAGTTCCCCCAGGCAGGTAGTAGGTCGGGAATATAATGGTGCCAGACGGCGACACCACCTGATAAAGCGCTTCAATTAAAGTGCGAGGCCCCCCTTCAACATAACCTAAACTTTTTAAAGAGGAGTGAACAAATAAGGTATCGCCTTTTTTTACCCCTAATTTCGCAATATCTTCAATTAACTGTTCGAGAGTTATTTTTTTAGCGCTATTTTTCACTTCAAACTGGCGACGAACTCGGAGCACAGCCTTAAGCACTTTTTTAACGCTGTCTTTAGTTAGCTGTAACAATGCTTTCATTTTCATCAACCTTAATATCCATCATTGCGGCATCAATAAAAAACTTGGCGGCCCAGTTTAAATACTGGTAATTACCATAAGCACCATCAAGCGGGAAGGCGCCTTTGACGCCACCTTGAATTGTTTTATCTCCTTGCACCATCATTGAGCGTCGAACATAAGCCGTTAAACGCTTAGCTGCCAACAACAACTTTGGATTAGCCTTTATATCATTTAAAATAAACAAACACGCGGCAATCTGACTGCTGCCGGTTAAGCAAACCCATTCAACGGCGGGTTGCCACTGCAGGTCAAACCGCCCAGCTAAATAACCATCGTCTGCGACCTGCTCAGCTAACGCATCGGCAGTAAGTAAAGCAGCTTCTAATAACTGTTGATCTTTACTCCACAAATAGCCCTCGATAACACCACGCAATACATAGCCAAGTGTATGAGTAAGCGGCGCTTGTGGCTGATCAAGACAACACGAAGCAAACCAGCCATTGGCAGTTTGTTTCGTTAGAGCCCACTTGACTTGTTTAAGCCCCGTTTCACCGTATAACCTGTCAGGCTCTATTTTTGCCGCTTCAAACAAGCCCCAAGAAACATGAGTTTCATAGGCTTTTTCTCCGGGAGCAGCGTAGGGTGTTGCATGTTTACGCCAACAACCATCATCATCAATGGTCTTAACTAGCCAGTCGCCAGCCATTAACATCGCCGCGCGATATTTATCGCCGACTTCACTTACGCCGCTTGCTAGGCCAATCAAAATTTGTCCGGTATTAAAGGTTACAGGAACAACGGGAGTCGCATCAATTTTTCCTGCCTGAAATCCTCCACAACTTAATTGAATATCGACACACCAATCAAGGGCACGAATTGCACTTAATTTTGCTTCTTGATCGTTAAAATTTTGAGCGTATGTCAGTAAGGTAGGGATAATGTAGCCCGTCGTTTCAGGGTAAGATGTTGACCAGCGATCGGTGACAAGGTTGAAATCTCGAGCATAACCGCCGTCATCAGAAGCAGAGCATTGCTGCGCTGTTTTTAACCACCCCACTGCCGCAGTGATACATGCTTGGGAGCCCGGATCGGTCGGACTCAGTCCTTGATGATCTTGCCGGCGTGCCGCGCGGGTTTTCATCGGCAATGAAATTTCAAATTCCAGTTTGTTTTTTATTGCTTTAATCTTTTTTAGCATTACGGATCCGTCCTGTTTAAATCATCAATATGTATGTTGCTTTTATCGTCCACGGCAATTGCAATTGTCGTGGCTAAAGTGCAGCAGCTAGCAAAAAATTTATTCTTGTATGAGAAAGTAGAGGTATAACGTACCGTCATTAATGATAATACTAATGTCAGAAGTCGCTTTGACAGCGCTAAAACGTCAGAGTCGATATAAAAGAGTAGATGCCGTTATTGATAAAAGCAAGAATGAGCGATAGATGATTATTGTGCACAAATATTTGGATAGATAAGCGAATATGGTGAACTAAGGCGTGGTAATTTTTGTTTAATGGCTAAACGACAAAAGCCCGGCTATGACTTAACATAACCGGGCTTTCTAAATGTGGCAGGGGTGGAGAGACTCGAACTCCCAACCATCGGATTTGGAATCCGCTGCTCTACCAATTGGAGCCACACCCCTGCGAACGAAATGAATTATACATAAGGGAACTTAAAGGTAAAGGTCTTTTATGATTAATTAACATCAACCGCCGATAATTCAGCCAGTTCGTGCAAAATATTGGCGAATTGGCTGTAATATCAAGCTTAATGATCGCTCAACGCAACTTTAGTGCCTAAACCAAGCAAGATAAAACCAGATCCCGCTTCAATGCCTCTTGCGTACTTTCGCGCTTGCGCATTATTAAACATAACATGGCCTAAACACGCATAAACAACATTACAGCCAGTGGCTAACACCGTAAATAACAAACCCAGCACCACCAATTCTTTAGTCGCCGTTGCTGACGATATATCAATAAACTGCGGTAAAAAAGCTAAAAAGAACATCGCAACTTTTGGATTAAAGATACTCACAATAACCCCTTGCTTAAAGACACTTTTGATAACCTTGTCGTTGACACTGTCACTGTCACTGTCACTAGCGATAAAGCTAGATTGGCCACGATAGGCGTTGAGTATCGACGAAACGCCTAAATACAACAAATAAGCTGCGCCGATATATTTAACGATACTAAACAGCAACGTCGAACTGAGAATTAACGCCGATAAGCCCAAAACCGCAGCGACCGTATGCAGTAAGTAACCGGCCCCCAGACCTAACGCAGCTTCAATGCCCAATTTTAGCTGGCCTTTCATGGTATTTGACACAATATAAACGACATCGGGACCAGGAATTAAGTTAATTGATAATGACGCCAGTCCAAACACCAGCAACGTATTAAGATCCATATTCTCTCCGCGTAAATTAGATCACTTGTGCTCTTTAGGCGTAGTCTAAATAATCACCGCTTAATCTGCAACCGTCTTTGCTGGCGAGATTAATTACCTTTTGTACGTTTATTTTCGTTACCGATCGCAAAGATCACACATAGGCATTTCTTTTAGGATCGTATCTCTCTAAAATGTCAGCCTTATTAATATGAGGTAGCTAATGACGATTCAACAAAGCGTAACGAGCCAACAACAAACCAGCCACAATGACACCCGGATTATCGCACTAATGGTGTTACTGGTGTTATTTAGCCCATTGGCGATCGACATCTATCTACCAGCCCTGCCGCAAATTAGCCAAGACTTTGGTGTGTCTGCTACTTTAGCGCAAGATACGATTACTTGGTTTATGTTCAGCCTTGGCTTTGGCCAACTATTTGCTGGCCCTTTAGCCGATCGTTATGGCCGCAGACCCATCGCTTTAGCAGGTATTGCAATTTATGGTCTTAGCTCATTACTCGCTTGGTATGCTCAACACATTGAGCTAATGCTAACAGCCCGAGTTATTCAAGGGCTCGGCGCTTGTGCAACCTCAGTCGCTGCTTTTGCTGCGGTACGCGATAGCTTTGGCGCCAAGCGCAGTGGTCAGATGATCAGCTACCTTAACGGCGCTATTTGTTTTATTCCGGCCTTAGCCCCTATTTTTGGTGGCTGGTTAACTCACCAATTTGGCTGGCGCTCTAACTTTAGTTTCATGGCGGCTTTTGCACTCGTTAGCTTGGTCATCATTAGTGTTTACTTTAAAGAAACACGCCCAGCCCATACCAATACTCAAGGTCGACTGATTAGCCTCAGCCGCTACTTTAGTGTGCTTAAGCAACCTATCTTTATTTTTCATGCCTGTTTGTGCATGTTAGCGATGGCTGTCATTTTAGCTTATGTTACATCAGCGCCAGTATTGTTAATGATTGAGCAAGGATTAACGATGGCCCAGTTTACGGGCTGGTTTAGTCTTAACGCCTTATTTAATATTATCGCGTGCTTTACCGCGCCGCTGTTCATGGCAAAGTACGGTTCTCGTCCAGCATTAATTCTCGGCTTAAGCGTATTAATATTTTCTGGCTTGCTGATGTTTGGTTTAAGCACCATCAACCAACCCTGGGCCTTTATGGTACCAATATTCTTTTCATCAATCGGCTTTGCTTGGACCTTGGGTTCTGCTGCGGGTACCGCATTGGCACCCTTTGGTGACAGAGCCGGTACTGCCGCGGCATTGTTGGGATTATTTCAAATGAGTGGCGCAAGTGCGATTGTTGCTTTATTACAGCGATTGGACATAAGCCCAGTGATGTTATTATCATTACTGATGTTTTCTTTATTACCGGGTTTACTGATTTTGTTGTCTGAGCAAGGACGACAATGGCACCTGATAGAAGATTAAAGTAACGGCTGCTAACTTTTACAGCGTAATAAAATCTCAACATCGCCTTGCTGGCGGTGCAGCCCGAAATAACGAATGTTCGAGCGGGCAACTGACAAAGTGTCGAGCCTTAACACTTTAGAACCATAGGTCACTGGCACAAATTGCAATGCCAGTGCATCTTGTTCTTTGACCACTGACAAGACCTGATAGGTCGGATCCCATGCTACTGTCGCGTCAAACTTATGCGCCAAACTGCTCGCTTGTGACTTAGTTGTATCACAAGTCACTTTATTGGTTAAGGCATCAACTTGTGGCCAATTTCGATAACAACCAGTCAACACCAAACTTACCAACACCACGTAACACGCTCTAATCATTTGTCATACTCTATGTTTGTTATTGCTACTAAGGCTTAATCTTAAGCCTTAGTAGCAGCCTAGGCAATCAATTGTATGCCACGCATAAAAAAGCCGCGGCTTACCAGCAGCGGCGACTTTCAACTTAGCTAAATTAACTACGCCTTACACTAAATCTAGTGCTTGGCTGACATCGGCAATGATATCTTCAATGCTCTCAATACCTACTGAAATCCGAACTAAATCGCGGCTAACGCCCGCTGCGGCTAATTCTTGATCATTGAGCTGACGGTGCGTAGTAGATGCTGGATGACAGGCTAACGATTTAGCATCGCCAATATTGACCAAACGTAAGATCATTTTGAGGCCATCGATAAATTTACCGCCGCCTTCAAGGCCGCCTTTAATGCCAAAACTTAAAATGCCCGATGCTCGGCC
>Ga0209396_1000637_pt1 | contig 40603 bp, 31 predicted proteins | sample GOMGulsemesocosm_6_FD_184638 | JGI IMG/M metagenome (GOLD analysis project Ga0209396, IMG submission 184638) | Methane-oxidizing microbial communities from mesocosms in the Gulf of Mexico - GOM8C Gulf of Mexico (SPAdes) (version 2) | ecosystem: Environmental > Aquatic > Marine > Cold seeps...
TATTATTATTACCAGCTAATCACTGGATTTCTTCAACCAGCATATTCATCTAGATATTTACTTTTACAAGTCTGCATATCTTTTGTATTTTATAAAAAATACTTTTGAACAAATTCCCTTAAAGTTATCACTATGTCTACTTTGCACTAGCGCTATGTTTATCTGCTCTTCTTAGTGATAATTAGCCATATTATAAATCGTGCGCTACGTGCATGAAATAAAGTTTTGTGTAACTTACCTAATGATTATTCACGTAGCATCGCGTTAGATCCAATGCTTATTAAAGTTAACGCCAGATTATGTTTGAGCATGTGTTCTTGTTTGAGTGTTTTTTTGTGGCTTTGTAAAATACTAAACATGCTTTGCCAACAAACATTTTGTTCATCATAAACTTCACTGTTTGCTGATAGTTCTATCATTTGTTTATGTAAATAATTAATCCAAGCACACTGTTTATACCATTCTTGTTCATCACCAGATAAAGGCATGGTTACTTCATTTGTATTTTGAATGGTTAACCAATAATCAGCACCACTGGTCAATGCGATTTCAATACCTTTAGGATCAAGATCACTAAAACAAATTAATGGAATACTATTCTTAAAGCGCCTGAAAAAATCATAACTAGTACTGGTTGTATGTTTGTTGGGTTTTTACATCACCGCGATAAAGCCACAAAGCTTTGGTTAAATCTATGTTATTACTTTTACTATCTAGACTTGTAGCATTAGCACTTAAAATATTAGTATCTATAGCCTTGTTGCTAAGGCTGAATTTTTTATCTGACCGCCCTGCCTATTTTTTGTAATTTATCTTGGGTAAAATTATACAGTTGTTTGTTCATTACTGTTTTCATTTTGCATTCCTTTGCGATATTTCAGCAGAACTCACTTCGATTCAAAATTAATATTACGCACTAACTTTTAGTTCAGCCTTTAACTCGGCTCTCAGCTCGATAACTACATCACTATAACCATAATTATCAGTTGTGCCTTTAACAGCAACGCCTTTCATTTTTATATTCAACGCACTTTGTTGTGCGCTAGTTAACTTGCAGTAACAACTAAAGACTAGTTCTATCCAAGATTTTGGCGCAATGGTTTGTGATTGTTCAAGCCAAGTATTTTGAAACTCTTGATAAAAACTTAATGCTGATACGGCGCAACTATTTATGATCACACGCTCGAACAATAATTCAGTTTGTTGTTCAAAGAAATCTTCTTCAGTGGCAATTTTTTCAATTGGTTTGAAACTTACTTCACTGGTTTCTCTGGCTTTAAGCGGAGTTACCACAGCTTGTTTACGTAATGACTGCACCAATAAAAGTAAAGGTTGTTCAATATCAGTTTGCTTAGTATCAACATAACTTCGCAGCGGCATCGGCGGCGAATATCTTAATGTTTCAGGTAAATTAGGTAGCTCAAAGAGGTTTTCATCAAGGTCAAATTCAGGATGTTTACGTAAGAAACGCGCCATATTTCGTAATTGACTCGCCTGTTTTTCATCTCGACGTAAGCGAAATAAACTAATACGCATATTATCAATAATCAAACGTAGCTTAGGCAATATTTGGTTATACCAGTAAACAAAGCTTGAAATTTTACGAGCAAATTCGTTTGGACAAGCCCAATCTAGCCACTCGTAACAATCTTGCGGGTCAATTTGTTGTAGTTCATTTAGTAGTTTTTGTGCATGTGATAGATAACGTTCGTTTTGGCGTATCTTATTAGACAAACTACTTACAAAACCAAACTGACTAACAATTGCAAAGTGCATTGTATCTAAGTTGTTGTTTAAACTATCTTTTGTTTCGTAAAGTAAATCATCAAGTTGATCTAGGTAATACTCAGCATCTTCTTGTTCTTTGGCTAACGTCGCTAATTGGTAATCTTTTGCTACTTCATCAATTGCTTCAATCACTTTACCCATATCGGTAAGTTGTCGATAGCTTGATTGTTTGCGCATCAGCCTATTTAACATTCGCTTCAGATCGGTAGTTACTCGGTATTCACCTGGAGATTCATCGGGTCTGATCAAGCCTGATTTATGTAACAAACTGATGGTATTTGCATCTTGTTCGTCACTCGCTATCGAGCCAAAAACATAGGCACTAGCAAGTAAATCATTGTATGCACCAATCTGTCTGAGTAATGTTGCAACTTGAGAAGAATCAAAACCAGCCATTAGAAAAGTAACTCATCTTGTTGGCTTTTTTCTTGCTCAGGTAAACTGACTAATTCAGCATCGTTTAAGAATTCAATGAGTAAATAAATCAAGTCAAAGCGTGCAGTTGCATAATATCTACTGCTGCCTGTATTTTTGCGAACAAAGTAATGCATCTCTTCAAGCTTTTGAAATACCATGACTAATTGTTCGCGCGTTTCTGTTTTATTTGTTTTGAAAGGTTTTATTGATGTTAACCGACGTAACTGTTCGCTTAGCGTTTGATCATGTTCAAACGGTTCGAATAACTCATTGATATTAAGTACTGATTTAGCGCGTATGGGTAAATCAGCTTGAGTGGCCGTTAACAGTAAATCTAAAAACTCAACTAATGGTCTAAAAGTATTACGCATTTCAGTAAATAATATACTGAGCTCGTGATGATTATTATCATCTACTTGCTTAAAGGTACAATAATAAGCATCGGCGCTATCAAGATAAGTGAGCTTCCTATCTAGGTTAGAGAGAAAGTCATTCACTTTATCGTTATGACTTTCGGCTTTTAAGTACAGATATTCGGCTTCATAAGCCGTTTGACAAATAATAGTGCCACAAAGTAGCTTTTGAATGCTTTGTTTAAACATTAACTTAACTCCCCTACTTTATCTTTTTCAGGATCAGGTCCTGGTTCTTGTGGAGTAATTGTTGCTACTTTATTACGCTGCGCTAACAACTCATCTAATCGAGATTGTGGAATATCTGCATGATAAATTTTATTGTCTTTTAATTTATAATGTCGATTATATAAGGATAAAATATGGCGATCTGTTGATGGTGAAGCTGATAACATACTGATATGATTGTCATTAAACATTTTTAATAACAGATCAATATTTTCAGCTGCGAGTTCACCTAATTCATCTACCGGTAAAATTATTTGGCTAGCGTGTTTGCTGTCACCACGTAACATAGCTAACAAACCCGCAAATAAAGACAACATGGCTAAATAAGATAAACCGGTAGAGCTTACTTTTTTAAGTTGTTTGGCATTACGTGCATGCTTTATCTGGCCTTTTTCTACAATGGTAAATTCTAAATCAAACAAATTATTATGTGCTAAAACAAAACCTTCATTGGGTAAGTAATTCGCTAACTTTTGCATAGCGAATACTAAATCATCAGGTACTTCGCCAAGGCCATCACGCAATTGATCTTTATACAGTTCAAAAACTTCAGCAAACTTTTGTAATGGTCCCCAATAATCTAGCTCTTCTTGCTTCATTACCGTGGTGACATTGATATCAGCCAATGCTTCAAAGTGCGCTAATGCAGTGACTTTGGTTGATAATAATTTACCAATACGTTTTATATTACGACCAAAGTTTTCGATATGCTGATAAAACTCGTTGATCATTGTCGCATTGACCGTTACCAATTGATAAGTACTTTGCTGCTTTTGGTCGGCACTATTTAATAACTCACTAATCGGCTCACGATATTTAAACAGTGCTTTAGCGCCTGAGTAATTATCGTTGTCATGCAATAGTTTTTGCCAGTTTTCGAAGAGCTCACTACCAGAGTGATCTTTCCTAAAGCGTTCACTAAAAGTATTTAACTGACTCGTCAATCGTTTTTCAATCGTTTTAAATTTCTGATAATAATCTTGGAAGAAACTAACGGATAAGTCTGCTTGGTTTGCTGGCTCTTGTTGACAAAGTTCACTGTTAATTGCTGACATTTCACATAAACGTTTATTATCATTTAGTTGCACTAACAAATCATCAGTCGCTTGTTTTTCTTGGTTATTCTTTCTAATTAACTGTTTTAAATCGTTAATTTTAGTCGATAATTCAATACGACTATCTTCATAATTTGTTTCTATATTACGTTTGCTGATTTTTCTGTTTTGGTTTTCTTCAGCCAATGCATCACGATGACAATAACGTTCATTCATAAAGCTATTATAGTCGCGCGCCTTTTGGGCAAACACTGAACATTGTAGTAAGTCTGTTTCTAAAATCAATCGTTTAGCAATGCGCTTGTCTACTTCACCTTCAGGATCAAGTTTCTCAATATCTATCGCTTGCTGTTTTTTAAGTTCACTTAAACGTTGTTTAGTATTGTGCATCAATGCTGATAGTTGCTCAGACAATAGCGTTAACTGATTATCTCTATCACTTTCAACCACCATACTTTTTTCTAACTTATCATTAGTTAGCTCATGCAGCTGTTCAGTTTTATTTTCCTCAAAGCTGTGTTGCTTTTTCTCAAGCACTTTTAACTGTTGAGTAAACGTTTGTAGTTGAGTCTCTATCGTTTGACGATGTGTTTTTATGGCAAGCTGCTTTTTTACCACTAAACTTTCTTGCTGAGTTTTCAATTGCTCTAACGTCAGCTGCTGCTGATTTAAGCTTTGCGCTTGTTCAGTTACGTGAACTTTTAGTTGACTTATTTCTCTGGTAATAAATTTTAACTGCTCATCAAACTGAGAAATTTTATCTGTTTGTGTTTGCAACTTGGTTTCAATGACTTGGCGCTTTTCTCGCAACTGAGCTTCGTCTAAAAATAATGAATCGTCGCAAGGTAATTGCGTTAAATCTATCGATAAACCATAAAGACTTGCCGGTGTTTGATTGTCATTACTACTTGCTAACCAGTGAGGATTTAAATCAGACCGCGATAATTGTTCAGTAGTAAGTAAGCGACCAATTGTATCTTGCCAATTGGCAGCTTTAGGCTCATTAATAAGATAATGATGTAAAGAATCAGCTTGTGGCAGCAGTTGTAATTCAACCTGGTGATAATCTTGTTTTAACTGTTCAAGATAACGATTAACTTCACTGCGTTGTGTAAGTTGCTGGTTTTGTTGCTTATCTAATTGATATTGCTGCTTTTGTAATTCTGACGCTTGTTGTACTAACTGATTAGTATTTTGCTGAGCATGCGTTAACGCCTGAATATTCGCTTCTATATCAGCGGTTAATTCCTGAGGTATTATTGGCTGAGCCAGTTGCTGGTTAGCTATATCTACTTGATGCTGTATTTGTTGCTGGTCTTTTTGTAGTTTTAGCTCTTCTTTATGCAATTGGGCATTAAGTGCATGTTCTTGCTGATGAAACACTTCATGAATACGTGATAATTGTTCATTAGACTTAGTTGCAATCAGCGCAGACTTTTCTTTATTGTTGTTGATACCTTTAAGCTTTTCTACTTCCATTTGCTGAATAAGCTTATCGAATTTCTGCCCTATTTTACTGATATTACCTTCAAAGGCATCAATAATGGCAATCACTTCGTTCAACTCAGCTTGAATTTGTGGCGCTTGCTCTGCCTTTATTTGATAACTGCTGGCATCATCATCATCATAATTGAGTTTATCTTCATCAAGTAGATCGATCTTACTTAAATCAGCTTCGATTTTAGCAATAAGATCTGCTTTTGTTTTGTTAAACTGTTCCGTTAAATTTGCAAATTCACTGTCAAGTTTGTTTCGGCTAACAATACTTTTTCTTTTAAGTTCATCTCTTTCTTGTTGTCTTATTTCAAGACGTGTTTGGTGCGCGATGATTTCAGCATGCAAATGTTGTAACTTATTGACCAAACTTGAAAATTCACTGAAATCACTTTGCCATACAGTAATTTTATCGGAAACTTTTTTAATAGCGCGACTCGCCTGAATATCAGCAAGCCAGTTAGTGATATCGGCTTTATTTAAACTGAGTTGTTCTTTTTCATCATTAGTATCACGAGCAAGATGATCGCTGGCAATAGCAACTAACATACGTTTAACTGCTTCAAAATCTAGATTTTTTTCTATCGTGCCGTTAATGACTTTATCAATGTGCGGACAGGCTTGTTCACTGAACGAGAAACGGTTTTGTAATAACCTTATTTCTTTATGCTTACGGCCACTGCGCAAATTTTGAATAACTTGACGGTATTTATCTATGCCTAAAAACTTTGAGCTTTCTTTACCAATGTTACGATAATTTTTTTCTATTTCGCTAATGCTAAAAGGTTTCGCTTTGCTACCTGCAGTACTGGCAATAAAATACTGGCTATCGTAAGCGTCATCAATAAATTTAAAATGCACACCTCTGCCATCACTAGTCGCTAAGACTTGGCATTTTTGTCCGAAGGGTCTTGCGTATTCATACACTAAAATACTGGATTCGCGCGGTAAATAAAAGTCGGCAAAGTTTTTTGCTTGATCAACCTTGCTAACGATATCGCTAGGTCGCATGCCATAAAAAAGTGGTAACAAACGCATTAACGAAGTTTTACCTGCGCCGTTTGTCCCTTCAAGTTGTGTGTGGCCAGTTAAGTCAAGTTCGTTTACTTGTCCTTGCCAAAAACTGTCGATAATAATGATTCGTAGCAGCGAATAGCCATGTTCTGCCATAGTGTAACCTTAGGAGAGTATATTGAAGTTAATGTAGAGGATTTATTTTTAATACTAACGCTGGATCGATTTTTACATTGAACCAATTAATACGCCAGTCTAAGTGCGGGCCAGTTGCCCTACCACTTTTACCAACAGCAGCGACTACCTGACCTTGTTTAACCAAATCCCCTTGTTTTACATAAGAATCGCTTAAATGTAAAAAGGTTGAGCTGACTCCTTGGCCATGATCAATAATCATAGTGCCGCCAGAATAAAACATATCAGGTACCCAAAGTAGCACAGTGCCAGAAGCTGGTGCTTTTACTGGATCGCCGGTTTTACCCGCATAATCTAAACCAAAATGAGGACGTTTTGGAACACCATTATAGACACGCTGGCTACCGTATACCCCAGTAATCGTTCCTTTGATAGGTGCGATAAAACCTTTAGCAAAAAAATCTAGTTCACTTGATATTTTACGAGCGGCTTTAACTTGTTTACTGTCTTGTCTAGCGCGAGCAACCGATTTGGGATTTGGCTGCATTATGCTTTTTTTAATGCCTTCAATGCGCTGAATATTATATTCACGCGCATCTGGTTTTAAGGTTTTAGTTACCCGATCACCATTAACTGACGTTATGACTAATTCATAGCTGTTTTTGTCATCGCGAGAAAAGCCAAAAGCGTAATCACCGCTAGTTGTCACGGCAATTTCCTTACCGTTTAAGGTAATGGTACTTTGCGGAGAGGTTTTACCAACCATCAATCCGCCCTGCTTCATCACGCCCGACAGTACTATACTGTCGGAGTTTGAAGCTGTTGCGTATAAGCTTAATGATAGGCTTGCGACAACCGCTGATGCAATTAACGTTTTAGTTAAAGATTTATTTATAGCTTTAGTCATATTCATCATTAATGCATTAACCATGAACAATTGCCCCTTTTGCAACACCTTCATAGGCAATGACTTTAACATCGTTATTGACTAACTCAGGATAGTCGGCTTTTATTTGTCTTAAAATAAAGTCAGCCAATAATTCCACCGTTGAATCACAATCAACAACGTCAAGAATTTTGCTGTCAACGGCAATATCAAATCGCCCTTGTGGTGCGTGATAACTAAAATATTGGTGATCGGGTGTCAAATTGTTCATTGCTTGAGCAGATAATTCAATTTCAGCTCTAGAAACTCTATCTGCTTCACTAGCAATATAGATATCTTTCCAACGCTTACACCAGGCAGACTCTAACTTAGCGTCTCTTTTATCATCAACCAAAACTTGTATTTTAGAGCGATGACCATGAGCAATACGCTGACAGTTACCATCATGCAATTTCAAGCCATGAGTGTAATGATAATAATCAGTATTTATAACTTCTGGTCGCAATACTAAAGTCAAACCTTGAACATTATCTGGAAGTTCAGCCAAAATAATCTCCGTTACGTGTTTAGTAACGGCTGCTATGTCAATAGTTAAACAATCTATAGAGGCAAAAGCACATGCAGGTGATTGCAAATAATAACTTGCCACATCACTGATAAAATCAATCGTTTGATGACCGTCATTATGTGGTGAATCAGCAAGCGTTAACGCTTGTTCTTGAATGGGTAATAACAACTTATGATCAACAGCATCATCAATAATGGCTTTAATTTGCTTTTTAACGACAGCAAAATCAAGCACCATACTCATTTCATTTAACGAACCGTCAAGTAATACATCAACAATCCAACTCTCACCCACAATACCGCGCTGCTTGCACAGGTATGAAAAATCAATAACGGTGAGATCATCTACAAATAACTGCATTTTTTTCCTTAATTAAACTTTACTTTTGGCTCTCTACTTATATACGGATTAACTCTTGCGCTGAACTTTACTTAACAAAATTTAAGTTAAGCAAAGATCAGAAGGACACAGAATTAGCCTTCGACTTGCCATAAAACATCTTCACCTGCACGAACAGGTACTACAACATCACCACCAAAGGTCATTGTTGCAGGAACTTGCCAAGTTTTTTTAACTAGGGTTATTTTATCAGTACTTACCGGTAATTGATAAAAATTTGCGCCATTTAGACTGGCAAAAGCTTCTAATTTATCTAATGAGTTTTCTTGTTCAAATACTTCAGCATATAACTCAATTGCTGCAAATGATGAATACACACCAGCACAACCACAAGCAGACTCTTTAGCATGTTGGGCATGTGGTGCAGAATCTGTACCTATGAAGAACTTTTTGTTGCCGCTTGTAGCCGCAGCTCTTAACGCTTGTTGGTGGATATTACGTTTTAAAATAGGTAAACAGAACAAATGCGGACGAATTCCACCAACTAACATGTGGTTTCGGTTATACAACAAATGATGTGCTGTAATTGTAGCACCAACATTGTCGCTGGCTGCGGTAACAAAATCAACCGCATTTTTAGTAGTGATATGTTCTAGCACAATTTTAAGGTTCGGATAATTAGCAACTAGCGGAACTAAAATGGTATCAATAAACATTTGCTCTCTATCGAATATATCGATTTCAGCATCAGTTACTTCGCCATGTACTAATAATGGCATATCAACAGATTCCATTGCTGCAAATACTTCCGTTAAGTTGGCAACATCAGTGACACCGGAAGATGAATTTGTTGTTGCACCGGCAGGATATAATTTAGCGGCATAAACGTAACCGGATTCTTTCGCTTGCATGATATCTTGTGCGGTGGTTTTATCTGTTAAATATAAGGTCATCAATGGCTGAAAATGAGCACTTGGTGATTGTGCCATAATGCGTTCGTGATAGCTTTGGGCTAATGCCGCATTAGTCACTGGCGGCACTAAATTTGGCATAACAATAGCTCTACCAACATAACGACTAATGTCTGCTACCGTATTTTTTAATACGTCGCCGTCACGTAAATGTACATGCCAATCATCCGGTCTAGCGATTGTTAACGTGCTAATTGATGCATCATTTGAGGCGTTATTTGAGTTCTTATTTTCAATTGTCATTTAGATTTCCAATTTTTTGATGATATCAGTTACATTGATGAGGATGAAACATCACTACTTAAGCAACTGTTTTATAATTATTTTGTTAAAACGCCTAGGTAACGCGATACCAAAAGGTTAGGCGTTACACCTCTTATTCATAAATATATTAGTCTTCTTGCACATTTTCGCTATCAAGTAGCGCCATTAATTGTTCTTTTAAATTTGGTGGTACTTTATAGATGGTTAACGAATCATTATGTGGATTGTAAACTACGTCTTCACCAAAATGACTGCGCTCAAAACTCAAGCTTATACCATTACCATATCCTGAATATTTAGTGATTTTGTTAACTACCGCTTGCTCGTGAGGAAATGACTCTTCAATAGGGTAAGATTGTGTTTGGCAGAATTGGTAAAAGTCTTGCTCTGCTCCGGCACTTTCGATTACTTTACCTACTTCTTGAATTGATACATCTTGAGAGCTCGCTTTCTGTTCTTTACAGTAATTGAGTAGATCTTTCCGTGTTTTTTGCTTCTCGCTCGGGTCTAATTGGTTAACCGCAACATAATCTTCAACGGCTTGCACTAAGGTTTGGGTTTGTTCTTTAGCGTTTAGGCCTTCTTCACAACCTAAAAAGTCTAAAAAGAAGTCTGATACTTTACGACCTGCACGACCTTTAATAAATGAGATATAGCGATTACCTTGACCATTATCTTTATAATCAAATAAATCGATGCGAGCTGCGAGCTGTAATTTGCTGGTATCTAAATGTTGTGCGGCTGATATATTTAACTCACCATCAACACTGTAATGTTCTGAAACAGGTATAACCGCGACAAATAAGTAACGTCCGCCCATATACTCATAGTGGCATATAACAAAGTACCCGGACTCTTCTATGTCATATTTTTCAATTTCATTTTTTAATACATTGCCCGCTTGCGTACTAAAATCATAGAAGTTTTGCTGGTCAGTTAGATAACTTTCCATTAAATCAACAAAACGTGCTGAATCACCCTCGCTAGGCATGGAAGAAAAACTGCCGTACGCTTTGCTGCCCTTTGCATTATAAATGGCATGTAAGCCATCAACAAAGTGAGTGGTTTTTGTACTTTCGTCTTCAAAGTCAGAATTATCAGGTCCTAGGCGTAATACCATTTCGCCTGTATCTTCTTTTTTAGATAAAAAATGTAGTGCAATGTTTTTAATTATTAAGCTCATATGATTTTTATTTTCAGTGACTGATGTAAATTAATATTTGTGTTTTGTGCTGACACTATTACTCTTTTTTTACAGGTATATATTAAAGTGTGCAGGCATTTGATAAACTAGGTAAATTAAATTTATCATTAACCAAAACTTTTTATTTAAGAAATTATTATGCCTATTGTATCTAAATATTCGAACGAACGTGTAGAAAAAATTATTCAAGACTTATTAGATGTTCTTGTAAACGAAGAAGCTACCCCTGATTTAGCACTTATGTGTCTAGGTAATGCCGTCACTAATGTTGTCGGCCAAGTACCTGAAAGCAAAAGAGCTGCAGTAGTAGAGAACTTTACTCGTGTATTAAAACAAATGGTTTAAGCTCCCTTATAGTTTAAACAATTTGGTCTAACTTTATCCGCAAAAAGAAGAATTAATATCAATGGTTTCTTTTGATACAAAAAGCTACAGCAAAAAACTATTACATTTGATCAGTTGGAGCCATTGGTTCACATTTTTCAATATTTTAGCCGCAATCTCACTCTCCTCATACTATTTATTTAGTGATACTGCACCGACGACACTGCTTGGTCAGGCTTATTTAGTAACAACTTGGGTTAGTCATATTGCGTTTTTGACCTTTATGAGTTTTGTATTAGTGTTATTTCCATTAACACTAATACTGCCGCACACAAAGTTTATCAGAACAAGTGGCTCTATCATTTTTACCATTGGTTTATTACTCCTTGTCTTAGATGCCTTTATCTATAGTCGCTTGGGTTATCACCTCAATGCTTCTTCCAGTACACAAATAGTCAGTCTGTTGAAAGATATTGCCAAAGACAATAGCCTGTTTTTTACTATTGGTGGTGCTGTTGGCATTCTAATTTTAGCTTTTGAACTTGCGGTAAGTAACTATGCTTGGAAACACTTAAAGCAATTACAGAAAACTGTTTTTGCCCGTTTTGTCATTTTCGCTTTGGTATTGTCATTCTTCTTTAGCCATGTAACCCATATATGGGCAGATGCTAATCTTGATTATGATATTTTACGACAAGACACCATGTTACCTTTATCTTATCCTGCAACCGCTAAAACACTATTAACCAAATATGGTTTATTTAATATAGAAGATTATATAGAGCGTAAAAATAGTCCGCTATCATTTAGTCATGCTATTCCTAGTTACCCGGTAATGAGTGCAGGCTTGTGCCTTGATGAACAACAATCTAAGACACCGACTAATTCGACTTTTGTGATCCTAACTGAGCAACAAGTCTCTATTGCTCAGCTTACTCAATTTATGGGGCGAACAAGTGCCACTAGCCTTCATTTAACTAACAATATTGATACTGGTCTCAATGATGACGCTTGGTTTAACTTACTCTATTCTTTACCGAGTATTTACCAAGAGGGAATTTTAAAGCAAAGTATAAAGCCGCTTTTGTTTCAACGCATCGAACAAGAAAACCTGTCAACAAGCCTAACCATTATCTCTGATGAATTCTCAGTACAAACCTTACAAGGTGATGCTTCACAAGAGAATACCGCAATTTTAGAACCTCAGTGGTTCGAAGCGTTATTTAATAAAAAAACAGAATTAGAAAATGTATCAAGTCTACTTTTTGCTGAAAAATTAAATAATAAAAAACCGGGCTTACATTTTATTTACTTTAAAAACAGCCATGCTATTGACGCTAAAACTGCAGTAAAAAATAACAACCAATATCAGTTTGAATTGTTTGTTGATGCTTTACTCTTGGCGCAGAAACAAAAAACTGAAAAAGATATAATTTGGATTAGCTCTATTGGCAATCAAGGTAATGAGACGCGCTTAAATACAAAACCCGCTTTATTTATTTATCCTGAAACGACTAAGGCAATCCACAAGGATATTGCGTTTAATACCAGTAACATGGACTTACAGCCAACGTTGATGAACCAATGGCTTAACTGCAACCTTAATATTAATGGGAATGGCAGTGATTTATCTAGCTTAAATAAAGACCGAATTATTGCTAATACCACCGATAAAGGTATTATTATCTTTGATAAAGATAAATCAGTTTTTGTTGACCAAAATGGCAATTTTCAAAGTTATTCACGCCAACTTTCAGCACCAATAACCGTTAATGCTGACTTTCCTTTAATGATTGATGGTGTACATTTTATTAAGCAATTTAGTCAGAATAAAGAGCAGTAGCGCTATTATTTATTAGATTTATAACAATATCGAATAATAGTTAGCCGTTTAGTTAATCACAGCTAACTATTAGTCAAATTGTCATTGCAATACCTTGATAAATCATTAATATACAAGCGGTAAACTTGATATACCATTTGCATTAATAAAGGTTGCATAATTTAATGAGAGTAAATATTCAAGAACAAGGCGCTTGATTGAGCAATAGCTGGCTATTGGGATTGAAAGCAACGATGTTAATGGATATTTAGGCCATTTAAGATGATAACTTAATTAGTATAACTAGTTTTCCCCCAAGAGTTTACATTGTCGGGGTATAGCGCAGCTTGGTAGCGCGCGCGCCTGGGGGGCGTGAGGTCGACAGTTCGAATCTGTCTACTCCGACCATATAAGTGCTATTAAAGCCCTGTTATTACAGGGCTTTTTTATGCCCGTTATTTAATGATTAAATGGAAGAATATTTATAGTTGGTTACTTTACAGTATTTTTATAAATGCCCCTCCACTTGCTTACTCACAGGCCGGCAAAGGTATATATTAAGTAAAATCAATTTAATGATGACAATAAGATAATCACTTTATTAAAATTTTGAATTAATTGATTTTTTGAAAACTGAAGGCTATGTTAATTTAACAAAATAATCATAAAAGGATAAATGATGAAAAAAATAATTACATCATTACTATTGCTTGGTCTCAGCTTTAATGCGCCAGCTGCTAAAAACCCTTCATACCAAGAGGCTTTAGATAGTTGCCAACCCACCTCTAAATCAGTAACCAAGGGCTATTGGACTATAAGCCAAAATTTGAGTTGGTATGGAAAAGTGACAAAAGGATACGGGTCATTTACAACTTTTAAGTTTTTCAATAAAAATAAAGCCTGGGCGGTAAATAGACATAGTGATGGTACGGTAGCCAATAACTCTGCTTTCCATCGATTAATATACTCAACCAATGATGATGAACTCACAATAATGACCCAAGATAGAAAAGTCATTGGTAAATACAAAGTTTGTAGACAAGGATTAGCGCGAATCGATGCCAATGGAGCTTTTGCAAAATATTCAGATAATGCGGATGAGTGGGCACCTATAGACGATTCAACAACGAACGGCATAAATGGAAAAAAACTTAGTAAACCTTGGTAAGTTTTAATCAAGCGCGAAGGTTTAGGCGGTGAGATTCTGCGACCCTTTATCTTCGCTGTACAAATTTGTACAATATACATAGATATAACGTCTTAACCAAATTGCTATTAGGGCCAACTTAAAGCTCACGTCGAAACGTAGGACTTAGTTAATTGGATTAAGCATCGGCTTTTGACCAAACAACTTGCCGTTTCTTGCCTCTGTTTCAACCGAATATGCTTCAGTGCTGCTGTCGACTAAAACATATTGATACTCTAAATGCTCATGAATGTATCGCTTGGTGAGTGTATCTAACTTTAATTGACCATTGGCAAATAAGGGTAAATCGCCTTGTGTAAGCGTTGGTATAACCAGTCTATTGGCAACATATACGCAAAACTGGTCACCACTTAACCGGCCTATAGCATGACTGTTCAATCTTGTAACTAGTCCGTACTTTTTCTTGTCCTGATTTTTATCGATTTCATGATCAGACATTCCACAGTAAAATAACTTATCGTCATTCCAGATCGCATAAATACCTGCAGCCACACTAGGTATATCTTTGTTAGGCCAGTCAGAAAACTTAAAGTGTTTAGAGAATTTCATAATTCACCTGAAATGATTAACGCCATATTAAGCGATTAAGATACGTTGGTTATTGATGTGATGCACGAACAAAGACAACTATATATTGTCCATTTAGATACCTTAGTATAGCCTTGTTTATTACCCTTCGTGAACTATGGATGATTAGTTACTATTAATTTTGAAGGTTTGTATGAAATGCCTTAACAACTCCCAACACAGGCACTCATAGCTACTTAGTAAAATATACTAAATGACATTTTGATAGATCGTTCGTACACTCTTTGTTATTACTTTAGCTCGATTAATCTGGTTTATGTGTATGTTGAGCATAATAACTTCAGCTGCAAGAGCTCCTTTACAGTTTGTAACTCCCGTGTATTTTGTGCTTTTTAACAAATCACCAGCAACAAAAAAACACCAGTGTTAGTGGTGTTTTAATGTAAAATTAAGCACAGTAATACTAACGATTACTTTGTTAGATAAAAGACAGCTTTGTTTTTAATCCCATATGACTACAATGCTTGCTTGGTCCCTTAACTAAAGACCCCAAATCATGCCGAGGATAATAAAGTCTAAAATTTAATACCTTTGATCACTTAATGAGTATTTGTAGGATGTTTTGATAATTGATATTTTATGAATGGAATAAACAACACGTTACTTTTCTTATCGATGAATGGGTAACAATAAGCGTGAATAGGATATTTCTTCCATTCTCGAAGTATTGCAAATGCGAGGTCATTTAAAGAGACAAAGTGTAATGACAGTTTATCTATGGACTTCCTTATTCTTTAAACCTCGATTCAAACTCAATGTCACTCAAACGAGAGTTCAAGACAGTAGTTAATCAGATGCCTGTATCTTTAAATATAATGATAAATGGCGTCTCTAAATGTGGTTGATTTACCTATCCTAGCGCTTGATCCAGAATCCATTTGTATTTTTTGTTAGCTTAGTACTTTATGTATTAGCCATTATTTAACTATCTATCCACTAATTTCATTTGGTCTATAATACAACAACCTACAAGGTTATGCGTTACTTTGTGACTGTCTATATATTAAATTATCGACGAGCCTAGTTCATTTGATAGCAAAATTATAACGATTATTTTATATAAAACCATAATTCATCCACATTCTGACTGTAACATGGCTAATGAACCTATATTTGCAGGAACGATTATGACAGCACAGCCATTACTAGCCCCGACTGAGTACATAATAGAAGGACAAGCGGAAACCCGATGTATCAAAGACTCCCATCAAAATGAATATGATAGACGGGTAGAGATCCTTAATAATAGTGAGCATTATGAAAAATTATCATTTGCTCAAAAGTTTGGTGCATCGAGACTTACACAATATGGCTATCATCTGAAATTCGTAAGAGGAAATACAACCAATAAAATTGCTATATTTGTTTGTGAGGAAAGAATTGCTACCGTTGATCTAAGTGGTGAAATAGACTTATCACCTAAAATTAAAATAAGAAATTAAAATAAGAAATTAAAATAAGAAATTAAATTACGGCAACTAGCACATTATTTTCAACATGGGATAACACGTACTGTTAGCTATCAAAAATTTAATACTGTTAATTTATTTAGGTAAATTTTCTTTTGCTATCAATTACGTTAATTCACCTGTCCCACCACTAATATCAACTGCAACTATAAACCACGTCATTATCAATTTTAAGATAAAATTCGATTAACTCACCTGTAGAGGCTGTCGGTAGGCCTTCAATCGTCACTCTTGATTGTTAATCTACTTTTTCGGGCTCTGTACTTCTCGGTAGAGTTATACTAGAGCTACCTGTACTACTGTCTTCACAGGAAACAATTGAAATATGAAAGAAGGCAAAATGTGGCTAGTTATATAAATGCCCAAAGGGAAAATCTTTCGGTGTATATTTAAGGATATTACTCCTTAATTGTGCCAAAAGTGTGGCACTTAAGTTAGCTATTTTTACAAGTATTGGTCGATTAAAAACCCTATAGCCATTGCTGCTATATTTTTTGGCGACAAACGTTAATAGCCAAGTTAAATTAACCTTATTCATTTTCTTCAAGGACTTCCATCAATTATGCAGGGTCAATACTGCCTTAGCGATAATATTTAGAGCCACCCATAAATCCCCGTTGAAATATATAACGAAATTGTGGCAACAATGTGGCTACATGAGTAAATATCAACTTTAATTTTTAGGCTATTGTTGTCTGTATACATTCAATTTATGCTATTAAAACTTCATTGAATAACATTAATTGTAGAAGGTTTATTTTCAAGATGTTGGACCAATTATTAACCAAAAGATTTCCACTTATCGTTTGGGTGTCTTTTAGCCTTTATTTAAGTAATGCTGCAATTGCATCAACTATATACAGTGCAATCACACAACCACTGTTTGGGGAGGTCACACCAAAACTAGGAGAAGCTACAGGAGCTACTAGTAAACTATATAAAGATAAATATGGTCTTTTATGGTTATTAGATAGTAACTATTTATTCAAATTCAATGGTTATGAATATGAACGTATTAATTTTTTACCGGATAACAAAACCTACCAACTATCTGACTTTGCCTTCGATCAGCATGATAATATTTGGATAGCTTCTGAAGATGCAGGAGTGTTTAAATACAACATTAAAACCAAGAATAAACAGCAAGTTTTTGCTAAGAATGAGCCTACTAATCAACTAGAGATCACTTCTGCTTTGGACTTATTTCTAGATGGAAAATTTCTTTATATAGCTACAGAAATAGCGGTCTATAAAGTAAACACTGATGATTACAGTTATAGTAAACATACCTTCCAAGAAAAAGGCACGATCGCATCACTTATCTATAAAGATAAACAAAATAAACTCTGGTTTGGCACGAACAACGGCCTTTACTATTTAGTTAATAATACCTTAACTAAATTAGTCTCATCGAGTAAATTGTTTAATCAAGCAAAAGTCATGGGCATCCATCAAACTAAAAACAATAAAATCTGGCTAACCACAACATTTTCGGGAGCTTGGATTTTAGATAAAAAAGCCAACCAACTAACAGAATTATCAAAAGAAGAAAACTCAAAAACACTATCCAAAATCATAGAATTAGAAGATAAAGTTTGGTTTAAAACGGGGGATAATGGCATTGAAGTCAGAGACCTTTCAACTGGAGATTTTATCAAGAGAGTAGAACACGATATATCTGTTAAAAATAGCTTGAGTACCAATCAAGTAACGAGTTTATATAAAGACAATAGCGGAGTAATTTGGGTAGGAACTCGGGGTTCTAAACTCCATTACTATCATAGTTCAAACCAAGCCTTCAGTTACGCAAGACCAAGTCCAAGGGTAAAGAATGCTATTAGTTATGCTAGGATCCGAGGCATAGGGCAACTTAGTAATGATACCTTACTTTTGTCTAGCCTAGCAGGTGGAGCGATTGATGTTATTACGCCTAATGAAGGTAACGTTGACCAAATAGTATTAACCACCACGCACAGGGGAAAAGAAAGTAAATTAATTGCCAATCAGTTTTATCAAGATAGCGAACATACAATGTGGGTTATTACTTTTCCAGCGTTTTTAGTTCATTATAATTTTAAAACCAAAGAAGCCGAATATTTTCAAGCACCTCTTTTAAAGCAACGTAATGGCGCAATTCTTAATATAATTAAAGATCCTAAAGCGCCTAAATTATGGTTAGCCATGAGTGAAGGTTTACTCAGTTTTGACTTAGTTGAGAAAACATTCTCACGACCTAACTTTAACTTTAATGGGCCGCTTTATACTATTGCGGCTGACAGTGAAGGTAACCTTTGGACAGGTAATAAAAATGGCCTTTATTGGTTAGAGTATTTAAGTCAAAAATGGCACCACTTAGCCAATGACGCCAGTACTAAGTCAACCTTAACGAATAATCAAATTAGCTCAGTGTTTGTTGATTCTAAAGATCAATTATGGGTTGGTAGTCAATTCCAGTTATTTAAAAAACAGCAGATAAAAGACCATCAAGTAATATTTGACGAAATAGTATTGCCTAACCTCACAGAACAGATTCAAACAACAAATTTACTTGAGGATAATCAAGGTAATGTTTGGATTTCACGTCATGCGTTCTTTAATCCAGACACCTATAAGACATTTGAAACCTCATCACTTTCCCCATTTGATCGGAATTCTTTTAACAGCGTATTTTTAAAAACTAACCAAGGTGAACTGCTCTTTGCCGGAGATAAAGGGTTAAACTTTATTGACCCTAGCTCAATATCACCAGCAACTAAAAATATCAACTTGTTGATTAATTCGGTTACAATCGATGATAATTCTATTGTTTTTAGTGATAAGCCAATAATAATTCCGGCAAACACTAAAAACACTAGCATTCATTTTACTGGTATTGATTTGACTCAAACAGAGCCGTTAACGTACCAATACCGTATTGTTGGATATAACTCAAAATGGCGGGACACTGAAAATAATAGTCGTTTTATCAATTTTACCGCCCTACCGCCGGGAAATTATAGTATTGAAATACAAGTAACCGATCATTTAACTAACTCTGCTGTAGAAACAATCACCGTTACCGTACTACCGACTTTCTATCAAACCCTTTGGTTTAAAATTGTGACGCTATTAACAGCGTTGGTCGCCATATGGTTATTTATACGTTGGCGCGTTGATAAACTGGCAAAAGTTGAGAGAAAGCATAATGAAATGAAGCTCGCCGCTGACCAAGCTGAAAATATAGCAAAACTTGCTTCAGATAGGGCAACAATGATGGATGATGTTTTATTGAAAAAAAATCAACTATTAGCAGATGTTTCTCATGAATTACGTACACCACTAACGGTTTTGCAAATTGAAATTGAAACGTTACAACATGACTTTTCTGATGATGTTCAAGAATCTTACAAAGCCCTGCGTAAGAAAGTATCAGATATGAATAATCTAATAGATGATATATCTGAATTGGCTAAGTCTGATATTGGTGCATTGAAATTTAACTTTTCAACGGAGCAAATAAAACCGCTATTATCAACGTTTGAGTTAGAGCTTAAACGCTTTGTTACCGCTAAGGGCTATCAATGGCGAAGCAATATTATTTTAGATGATGATTTACAGTTGGAGTTAGATAAGATAAAAATAAAACAATTATTAATAAACCTTATTAGCAACAGTATTAAATATACTAATGCAGGTGGGGAAATTGAGCTAGAAATATCACAAACTAGCCAATACTTAATGATTAAAGTAAACGATAGCGCTCCGACTGTATCAATAGATAATTTAGAAAAAATATTTGAACGTTTATTTAGAGTCGAGTCATCAAGATGTCGAGCTACCGGTGGTTCTGGTCTAGGTTTATCTATCTGTAAAAGCATTGTTCAGGCACATCAAGGTGAGATATTCGCGCTGCAAAGCCCGCTAGGAGGAATTTCAATTGTTATTAAATTACCTGTGGGCTAATCAGCATAAATGCTTATGTTTTTTAATGCTATTTCTATTGCCACAAGCTGGTTTGACGGTTGAGCTTACTGACAGTGATACACCATTATATATCAGTGATTTTAGTCATACCTACTATGATGTCAACCATGAATACGCTACGATTAAACAACTCATTTCCGGTAATGTTGAATTTGAACAAGGCAGGCGAAAATCACTCGTATTACCTGAAATAAAAACCTGGGTAAAAGTCACCTTAAGTAATCGGAGTGAGACCAGTAAAACAAACTATTTGTCGCTCGGTTTTCCAAGTATGCAGTACCTCAACGCATCTTGGTATAGTAACAACGGCACTGAGAACATAATCCAACTTGATGCTCAATCCCCCTACTTTGCAAGATTATTTGACGCACCTATACTCTACCTGCCTTTAACACTCGACGCAGGAGAGGTTAAAACCCTTTACATTCATTATTTGCATATTAGTAATGAGCCTTTAAAGCTTGCCTTATATTCCCCTTTAGCTGTTAGTGTCCCTCTGCAACAAGATGCTATAATTAACGCCCTGTGTCTTGGCTTACTCTTTACCATATTTTTTATGGCCTGTGCCCAAGGGGTGGTATCAAAAAGTTTGACCCAGTTATTCTACGCGGCTCTAATTTTGGCCTTTTCCGCTTTAATTGGTGAAGTAAGTGGCTATAACCTTAAGTTTCTATGGCCCGAAGGTGGCTGGATAGCTGAAAAATCACTGGCATTTATCTTAGTCTTTATTCCATTGTTTCATTTATTATTTATTCGACAATTTCTTCAATTAAATAAAAAGCATCACAAGCTTAATCGCGCTTTTTTAGTTTTTATTACGTTTAACACAAGCTTGTTATTACTTACCCCCTTTTTCAACCTAATCGTTGTTTCCCTATTATTAGGTACTATGGTGATTCCCGTTTTACTTTACACGGTAATATGGAGTTTTTCTCAACGCGTGATTGCCGCGAGAGCATTTGCCGTTAGCTTATTTTTCCATCTGACATTAATCAATATATTGGCTTTAGCTGGCTCTTCAATTGTAGTTATTTCTCTGCCTTTTGATCTGCCTTCACTCTTTAAAATTGCCTATACTCTTGAAGCACTATTTTTTGCTGTCGCAATTGCACTTCAGCATAAAGCATTACAGCAAGCTGTAGTTAGCCGTATTCAACAACAGGCTGTGGAGAGCCAACACATAGTAACACTTGAAAATGATATAAAACTCTCTTCAGAAAAAACAGCTTTAATACAAAAACAGGCAGTTGATAAAAAACAATTGCTTGCCAACTTGTCACATGAATTGAGAACACCATTAACTGTGATGCAAATTGAAATTGAAACCTTGCAGCAGGATTTTTCAAATGATGTTCACGCTTCCTACGACTCAATTAAAAACAAAATCAAAGATATTAATCACTTGATTGATGACTTAACCATGTTGGCCACGTCTGAAGTTGGTAGCTTAACGTTCGACCTAAAGACTATTCCTATAAATAAAACGTTAAAATCATTATCTAGCGAATTGGGTAGCTATGTAACTGCAAAGGGTTTTGCTTGGTCATCAAAGGTAGAGCTTGAGAACAATCTTTACATTCATGCGGATACGGCAAAAATAAGACAGTTATTACTCAATATAGTTAATAACAGTATTACCTATACAAACTCTCCCGGCCAGATTGAACTCACAGTGGCAAATAACCATAACCATAACCATAACCATATCACTATTTTAATTAGTGATAGCGCACCAAGTATTAAAGAAAGTGAGTTAACTAGAGTCTTTGAATATTTATATAGAGTAGAAAACTCAAGAAGTCGTACTACTGGTGGATCTGGTTTAGGTTTATCAATATGTAAAAATATTGTCCAAGGCCATAACGGAAAGATAACAGCTCAAGAAAGCCTTTTAGGTGGCTTAACCATTGTGATAGAGCTGCCTTTAACATACAGTTCTTGTTAAATAATTTACCGATAAGGAATATAAGTGCCTAACATATTAATTGTTGAAGATGATTTTGATATTGCCGATAAATTGGTGTTATTTCTTAATAAAAGTGGCTTTAATACTGAGCACCTTGCTACCGGGGAGCATGTGGTAGAGCATGTAAAAAACACTCCACCAGATCTTATTTTACTAGACATCATGTTGCCGTATAAAGACGGTGAACAATGCTGCAAAGAGATCAGAGAGTTTTCAGAAGTCCCCATTATAATGACAACGGCAAAAGTTGAAGAAGTAGATCGGCTTATTGGATTAAAAGCTGGCGCTGATGATTATGTATGTAAACCTTATAGCGTGATGGAATTAGTATTACGCATTAAAGCCATTTTAAAACGCTGCAATCTGCTAATAACACCTATGTCGGGGTTGGTAGTTGAGAATGATTCATTGGAAGTAAATTTCAAAAATAAAAACATTGAATTAACAGCAATAGAGTTTTCTTTATTTAAGCTACTGTTTAGCTCACCAAATAGAATATACTCACGCAGCCAAATTCTTGATTTAGCTTATGGTGATATGCGAGATATTTCAGATAGAGCCATTGATAGTCATGTAAAAAAAATCAGGAAGAAAATACGTACTCTGGGTATCGACTCGAATATCATTGAATCAGTGTATGGTGCTGGTTATCGATATGTTGTACCGGATGATTAATCCTAGTTAATAAGTAATATATTTTAAAAAGACACATTTATTCCATAATCATTTACTTAAATAGCACTATTACTAAATGTAGTGTCTATAGGAGTATTGGTATGTGTCATATCATCATAACAGAACAACAAGAGTTACTGAGAATGGGCTTGAGATATAGTCTCTCCTCCCCTAATACTCAGATAAATACTCAGCCGTGTAACTTTACCCAGTTAATTAACCACTTACAAAACCATCATTGTGATGTACTTTTTGTCGATTATCGTGTTTTAGCCAGTCCTAATAATGATAGCTTGATGTCGCTGAAAAGAATGAATACAACTATGAAAATTGTTGTTGCTGCAACTACTGACAGTTACTTCAATTTCTACCTCTTATTAAAAGAAGGAATTATCGATGGCCTGTGTTTAAAAACAGATGCCAGTAGTGCCTTTCATCACGCTTTAAAAGCGGTACTTATCAATCAAAGTTATATCTCCGAAACAATAATTGCCGCCTTGTCACAGCAAAACAGTAAATTAACACCTAAAGAGTTACAAGTTATTGAGTTACTGGTATTAGGATTAAATAATAAAGAAGTTGCTCACACACTTAATAATAGTGAACGAACCATTAACGTTCATCGTTCTAATATTATGCATAAACTCAATTTATCTAACGTGGTAGAACTCATTAACTATGCCTACCAAAACGGTATGTCTAAACTTAATTTTTGCCACTAATTTTCTCTGTCGTGGCATAGTTAATTTATCCCTACAATCCAAGGTTCCGTAATAATAAAACGGCTCATTTGACTAGAAAGCCCTACTGAATTGTAAGTAATATCTCGATGGTAAAAATTTTAATATTTACCAAGTTAGGATATACAGTGCTAAAAATAATTAGGTCTACAAAAGTGATGTTCATCGCTCTTTAGTAATAACATCACACCTATAAATCAGCTTACCTTTAGACTTCTATTTTTTATAGAGTAATATCTCTTGGTACTTCACTCTATAGCTAATTACCTCCCGTAAAAGTAAGATCCTAGTTATCATAGGTTTATGAGGTAAGTGCTTTGTGCACTTATCGCGCCCTTACAATTAATTGAGTATAATTATGAGCAGTATTTATTTTGGCAATGGTCACCCTGTCGCTAAAAAAGTAGTTAACATTGTCACTAAGTCTCTTAGGATAACAATGCCTACCCTCGCGATGAAACTATCACGTAAGGTACTAATGCAACCTGTGCAACGTAAAAATACTTGGCCTAAGGAGGTAGAAAAAACTGAATGTATCACAAGGCATGGGGTAGCCAAAATATACAAATTTGGTGAAGGTAAGCCTATTTGGTTGGTGCATGGTTGGTCTGGATCAGGCTATCAATTTTGGCCGCTGATGCAAAAACTTGCCGACAAAGGGTTTTCGACAATAACCTTTGACCTACCAGCCCACGGCTATAGTGAAGGTGAACTATCCTCTTTGCCTAAAATGATACAAGCATTTGATGATATTAGCGGTGCTATCGAAGCACCTGGCATGGTTATCGCTCACTCAATGGGCGCTTCAGTTATCGCTAACAGTCAATGGTTTAAAAATTACAATAATGACATCATGTTAATCGCGCCTTTGCTTAAAACCTATGACTTATTACAAGAAACAGTCAATAGAACTGGTTTTGATCAGGTACTTTTTGAGCGAATTATTCAAGAGGTATACGAACAGGATAAGATGCAGGTAAGTAAACTAGATGCATCTAAGCACTTTATAAACTTTAATGGCAATATCAAAATGATACATGACGTCGATGATAAGTTTGCACCAATTGCAGAGAGTAGAGTATTAGCAAAGGACGCTGGGGCAGAGTTATATATAACAACAAATCTAGGCCATGGGAAAATTTTGAGAAGTACTAAAGTATCCAGTTTAGTCTGATCTATCAGTTTGCCCAACGAGAAGTTTTCCAAGTCGCGATAGACTATTATAATAGATAGTTAGCAATTTAGTCCTTTCTACAATAGAAAGGGCCTTATATTTCCTTGTATGATCTTCAACCTTCCTATTGCTAAGTAAGCTGTTTTTCGAAGAGATACTCCAAGATAATTCATTACTGATTGCTAATCACCGCTTACACATATTAAATTATTACAAAACACAGATGACTAACAATCGCATTATTCATAATCGCTTGATAAAGGTAAATTTAATTCTATTTTAAAGTGCCAAATTGACTATAGGGGTCTATTATAAAAATATGGAGCTCTTTGGTTTAACTTATTATGAAATTCAACAACGGAATGTCCCCCCAATTTGTTATTAATGATTCTCTTCATCAACTTTTTGATGCCGTAGACGCAGTGTCTGTACAAGGATATGACGAGAATCGACAAGTAATCTATTGGAATTTTGGCAGTGAATTACTTTATGGATATACAAAAGAAGAAGCAACAGGGCAAAAGCTAGAAAATTTAATTATTCCCGAGCCTATGCGTGAGTTAGTGATAGCTGCTCATAGTGACTGGATACAAAAGGGTATAGAAATCCCCGCATCTGAGATCGCTTTGTGTCATAAGAACGGTAACGATGTAAATGTTTTTTCAAGTCATGTTCTATTCACTAATCAACATAACAAAAAGCAAATGTATTGTATTGATGTCAATTTGGCTGATGTTAAACATGCTCAATCACAAGTGCTATTAAAAGAGCATATGCTTGAGGCAATAATTAAAGCTATACCTGATTTATATTTCTTGATGGAAGTTGATGGAACTATCATTGATTGTCATGCTGGTGACCACACAAGTCTATATGCACTACCAATCCAACTTGTTGGCAAACAAATGTCGGAAGCGTTACCAGTAGAGGTTGTGAGTAAATTTCAAACTAATATTGATAAAGTTTTAAAGAAAGGAGGCATGGTAACTTTTGAATACGAGCTCAATATGCCCAATGGATTGGTATATTTTGAAGCAAGAATTAGCTATTTATCAGAATATAATCAAATAATGGCAATTATTCGTGATATTAGCGAGCAATATAAGTCGGCGGAAATAATACGAAAACAGGCATATTTTGATACTTTAACCTCATTACCTAATCGGTTTTTAGCACTCGATCGTTTATCACAAATGCTGACAGAATCCGAAAGAGATGATAAAAAAATTGCCGTGTTTTTTCTTGATTTAGATGATTTTAAAAAAATAAATGATTCATTGGGTCACGAAGTGGGTGACAAAGTTTTGATAAAATCCGCCAAAAGATTAAAAAACATATTAAGAGATGGAGATACAGTTGGTCGCTTAGGGGGCGATGAATTTATTATTTTATTACGCGGGATAAATGATGAACATGATGCTTTAGTTATTGCAGAAAAATTACTTACAACATTTAGAGAGCCTTTTCTTATTGATGGTCGAGAGTTAATGTTGACGTTCAGTGTTGGTATTGCTATTTCCCCTAATAATGGCAATTGCTGCTCTGACTTGTTACGTAATGCGGATATAGCCATGTATGAAGCAAAGTCTTTAGGACGCAATACCTATTCCTTTTTTACTAAAGAAATGAATACTGTCATGCTACGTCGTTTTGCTGTGGAAGAGCAAATGCACGGTGCACTAGAGCGCAATGAGTTTGAGTTATATTTTCAACCTCAATTTGATGTTAAAAGCAGAGGTATTATTGGTGCAGAAGCTTTGTTACGTTGGCATAATGCAAGCTTGGGCAGTGTAACACCAGATGAGTTTATTCCTATTGCAGAACAAACAGGTTTAATTGTCCCTATTGGTGAATATGTAATTAAACAAGCATTACGCTTTTTAAATACATGGCAAAAGACTACCCAAAAAGCCTATACAATGGCTATAAATTTGTCTCCCCGTCAATTTAGAGATTTAGAATTGCTCAGCGTGATCAAAAAGTCTCTACATGATGAGAATATTAAAGCTAACAACTTGGAGATTGAAATTACAGAGGGAGTACTCATGAGCGGACAATCATATATTCGTGATGCATTGGTTGAGATTAATGCCTTAGGAATAAAGTTGTCGATGGATGATTTCGGAACCGGATACTCTTCGTTAAGCTATTTAAGAGAATATGCCTTCGATGTATTGAAAATAGACCAAAGCTTTATCCATGGAATACCGATGAATAATGCAGATTGTAATTTAGTCGAAGCAACCATAGTAATGGCACATAGTTTAGGCTTGTCGGTTGTGGCAGAGGGCGTTGAAACAAAGGAACAACTCTCATTATTAGCTAAGTTCAATTGTGATTTAGTGCAAGGGTATTATTTTAGTAAGCCTATTCCTGCGTCGCAGTTGTTGGATTTTTCAAGTAACTATAAATCATCACCTTAAAATATTTGCGAATAGCTTTCTAATATACACTAAGCTAACAAAAAAGCGGGTCGTATTAATTAACGACCCGCTGTTTATTATAGTTCACAGATAAAGTTTTCTTCTGCTAATCATCATTGACCATGGTGATTTTATTGGAGTACATTTGCAAAAAATAATGAATACGATTTGATCGCCTCTTAGACAGCATCACTCTAATTTGCCCTGCAAGTAATGCTTCACTCCGCTTCACCTTAATTAAGGGGACAAAAGGCTTATTATCAATACTTATGGTAGTCATGTGATGACATATAGCCTTAATTCTTGCTTGTTCGATATCCAATTTTCGATCCTGATAGAAGTGATGTCTTATGCCTATGATAACTAATGCTAAATTTAGAACTGCATTAAGTTGTTTTGAAATTGTGTTTAATTGTTCTCTCTAGTCGCATTAATCATAGTGATAACAGGTAGTTAACAGATCATTTACACCAAATTTTACCTCCAATCATTTTAAACGCAGGTGTTCCTCTAATTAAACAATCTCGAGCAAATACCCTTTGGCATTTAGGGCATGTGCAAGGTGTATCGGTAAAATCTTGACTGATACGTTCTTTAAAACATTTCAGTAAAGCGCCCTTTCCTCCTTTTCGATATTTAAACAGTAGATAATTACAGCCCTTGCAATATATATCGACTGTTTTAGTTGGCCCTTTTTTATTGGGTTTTGACATTTTTAGCTATTCCTAACGCAGCTAAGTTATTAGCCATGTCTTGTGCAGCCGACTTGGGCGTAATATCGTCATCAATTTTTACTATCTTGCCTTCTTTTGAAATATAAAAGGTGACACGACTTGCGACTTTGAACATATTAAGTACATGATAAGATTTTGCAGCTTCTTTAGTGGGATCACTTAGCATAGGGAAATCAGCCCCCGTTTTTTCTGCAAAATCTCGATTGTCATCAATGGGGTCAACACTTGCCATAACATAACTAACATCATATTCACGAATAAGGTGCCCTTGTTCAGTTAATGACTTACATTCGATAGTACAGCCACGTGTGTTTGCCATTGGGTACCAAGCTAATACCACTGCTTGTTTACCTTTATAATCACTTAACTGGTAATAATCTCCAGTGGTAGCTTGCAATTTAAAGTTAGGGGCATCGTCACCTATTTTCAGGTCTGTCGCAGAGGCTGAAAAAGTTACAATGCTAACCAAAGTAATGAGAGTTTTAACCGAGTTTTTGAAGCTATGTTTAATTTTAAAGTGTATGTTATTTTTCATATTTATCTCTTTGTGTAAATCGAATGATATTTTAATAAGTAACAGTCTATGATTTTAGTAACTAAATTCAAAGTGATTAACTCACGTTTTTGAAATGGTCTCGGTAATAAAATCCTTGAACGAAGTCACATTTAAGTTGTTTTGCCAATCTTAAATCATCATACGTCTCGACTCCTTCTAGGATCACTTTTTTATTAGTACTGTGCGCGTAATCTATAATTGATCGTACCAAAAGCATAAAGTTACTATTTTTTTTATTTTTTATTACAAACTTATCTAGTTTTATGTAATTAACTAATTGGATGACCGAGGTTGAAATCATTGATTGAGGATTGCAGACATCATCAATGGCTGTGGGAATATTGTTTTTAGCAAGGTTGTCAATCATCGCTAAACTCATAATAGCATCGTTAATTTCGGAGTTTTCAATTAACTCTACTACGACAGTAGATTTATGAAATTCTTTGAACAATTTTAGAAAAGGATTACTTTGATCAATAACACCGCTAGAAAAATAGGAGTCTTGGTCTAAATTAACAAAAATATCATAATCATTAACCGCGTATGATAATTGTAATTTTTTCTGTTGGTATTCAACTTGAAATAAACTTAATGGACTTGAGTGCAGTGACTCATAAACGAGATCAGGACGAATAGATTTATTATCATGAGTATAGAACCGAGCTAAAGATTCATATGCAAAAATTTCTTGGTTTTTACAACTAACAATGGGCTGATATTCAACACCGAAGCGTTTATTTTCGATAAGATCGATTAAACACTCAGCATTGATTAACTTTTTTTCTCTCATACATTACAGCGACTAATTGCTTAATCGCCATTCCTACAACATATCTGGAACGGAAACTGTAAATGAGAACGATTACCATGTAAAGATGTGTTTCATTATTCACGATTGATTGCCATTAATTTGCGCGTAATGGCCGGAATATCGGTTATAGTTTCACCATGATTGATAAAGCTAAGCTCATCATCTATATATACTGGCTCAGTTGGCGCTGCGTCTGGAGCTATTTCTTGCTGCTCAACTTCAATAACTATTTCTTTCATTTTCCCTTCTGTATCACTACAAATTCCAGAACCTATAATCAGTATTTCTATCTCAGATGATAAGTTTGTATCAAGGGTAACACCTGGCACTATGAGTACAGAGCAATTAGTTACTTTTGTGCGGATATGATCAATCAAACCATTATAAGTTGATAGTTTCGGCTCGGATTTACAAAACAGTTGGAAAATAATACCTTTGGCAGTATCTATATTAGCAATTGAAACCAACGGATTATTTAATGCTTGGTCGAGTGCGTCAAATGCTTGCTCTTCTGAGTCAGCTTTACCGACACCTAAAATAGATTCCCCTTCAAAAGATAATATCGTAGCAAAATCATTTTTATCGACATTAACATAACCTGTTTCATTGAGCATCTGTACTAGTGCAACTAATAAATTTTTAAGCACTTCATTACTTTGATTAAAGGCAGAAAATAAACCTACACTTTCACCTAATCCCGCCAGTAACAAGTCATTTGAAAGTGTAATATAAGCATGTATAGGCTCTTTGATATCATCAATACCTTGTAACGCATAATCCATACGCGTTTGTCCTTCCGACTCAAAAGGAAGGGTGACAATGGCCAAACAGTTGATATTAAGTTCACGTGCTATGTTAGCGACTAAGGGACTGGCTCCAGTACCTGTACCACCACCAAAACCTGCAGTAATAATAACGATATCACTGTCAATTATAGCACTACGTAGCAAGGCTTCACTTTCTTGTGCTGCTTGAAAACCGATATTAGGATCAGATCCTGCGCCATAACCATTTGTTAAGTTTTCTCCTATCAAGATCTTATTTACAACATTGATACTATTCAATGCAGCAAGATCGGTATTAACTGCGACAAGGTTAACTTGCTCAGATAATTTATTCTCATGAAGCATGTTAACGGTATTACAACCACAACCGCCGATACCAATAACGGTAATTAATAATTCTGGGTTTCCGTTAAGAAGTTCTTTCATATAATTCCTTGGGCAATCAAAAAAATCACCAAATTAGTCACACGTTCCTAGGAAAGTTTCCGACTTTTTAAAGGTTAATGTTAACTCTTGTTTTCGACGAATATTACAGTACTTTCTATTCATTATAGAGATCAAATTCTTGATGATCCATAGTAATATATAACTCTGGCCACATTGATTATTATCTTATTATAAACGCAGTATTTAAATGTAATAACGGGTACAATTCGTTTTTATTTTTTATGTGTTTAACTCCCTAATAAATATCAACTCAGCATTACAAAGACCTACCTATATAGTAAATACACACCTACAGAAAGATTAAAGAGTTACCGGGGTTATGTATAGGCGAGTAACACGGAGTTATCAGGGTTATCCCTCAAAACTACACAGAGTTACTGGAGTTGCACCTCACTTGTATTGGCGAGTTAGTGGAGTTATGATGACAAACAGGTCTTTTTTTGTGCTGTTAGGAGTTAAAATGAACTATGCTGTGGTGTTTAAAAATGATGATAAAAGTACAGGTTATCAGGTGTCAGTTCCAGACCTTCCTGGGTGCGCAATTACAGAAATGAGCATTGATTTAGGCATGGCAAATGTGACTAAAGCTATTCAATCTCACCTCGCTATTTTAGCTGAATATGGTGAAAAAGTACCTAATGCAAAAGGTCTAGACAGCCATAGAAAAAATTATATACTGGAAAATCCCCATACCTTTTCTCAAGTTTTTTGGGCAATAGTTAATATTGATATAACGCCCTATCTCGGTAAAAGTCATAAAATAAACGTTACCTTACCTGAGTTACTCATTGCCCAAATAGATGATAAAGTTAGCAAGTCCTCAGATTACAAAACACGCTCGGGATTTATTGCCAGTGCTTGTTTTGCAGAATTAGAGAAATAATTTTTGTTTTACCGATTAAAAGGTGCTTCTAATACTGCGCTATCAATTTCATTTCTAATAACGGAATTAATAACTGAGATGAAATTACAGTTAAGCTAATTTTCTAAACGATTTTTCATTCGAAGAATCGTTTAGTCGTTAGTAGGTATTTATGTGAGTTTTATGCAAGTAAAGGCGCTAAATTAATGGATTGAGCAGCGAGGTTAATTTTGTGATTAAAGGAGACGTCATTGCCCTCTTCATCAACATCATTAATAAAATCAAACTGAGCAATTTTTGGTATAGGTAAAAGTAACTCTAATTCCGAAATATTTTCAGACAAATTACTCATCGACTTATCAACTGCGCAATTGGCAATCCAAGCAATACAATCTACGCCATCAGCTTTAATTGCTTCGTACGTTAATAACGCATGATTTAAACAACCTAACTTCATGTTCACGATCAAAACAACTTGTAAATCTGACTTTTTTACAAAATCAGATAAAAATTGATACCTCATTTTTTTCTTTTCATTAGCATCTAACGTCAAAGAACCCAAAGGAAATTGACCTAACGGCAAGCGCCAACCTCCTGCACCTTCTACTAAAGTTACATCAGCATTGAGTGATTTAACTGATTCATAATGCTGTGTTAGTTGAGTAAGACTAATTTGTGTATTTTGTTTTTTTGCAGCTATGTGCGGCGCAATGGGTTCTTTGAAAGCAATGGGGTTAATATCAGTAATACTTTGATCACAGTTAGCAAACTCACTGAGCAGTTGAGCATCCTCATTAATGAGCACTCCATCGATTAACTCACAACCCGCTGAAATCGGTTTGAACGCTGCAACTTTTTTTTCTTTTGTTAATGCATGAATTAACGCGCAGCTAGCAAAGGTTTTACCTGCGTCGGTATCGGTTGCGGTGATAAAAAATTGTTTCATATATTTCTTAAATAAAAGTGAAAGAGGTGTTTCGTAACATGTATTTAATTGAACTAAGTTGCGTTGAATACAACTTAGTTTGGATTAAAAACTAAGGTTTGCAGAAGTAGAGTATGTATCTGGCTTGATTAGTTATTTAACTTAACGACTAAACCAGAAAATAAGCGATAAGTGGCAGGATAAATACCATTGGGCTCTAAAAAATCTTGGTAGTGCTCTGTCATTTTAAACCATTTATCTTTACCGGATAGACCCCTATTTTGTTTTTGTGCTAAATGATTTGCCCCTAAACCTTTCAACTCACGTGCTAAATGAATCACGTTTTGATATTCCAATATAATATCTTGGCACTTTTGTTCAAGCAATTTGCCTTTTTCATTATTGAATAAGGTATTTATTTCTGTAACCGTCTTAAAGTCGATGACATGTTGATCATCATCAACTTGTTTCCAAGAAGATTTTAATTCGTGCAATGTACCATCAACTAAGGTGGTAAATATAAGTAAGCCACCTGGTTTTAATACTCTTAACATTTCAGTAATAGCATCATCAAGTGGGTCAAACCATTGAATAACTAAATTTGAATAAATAAAATCGATACTGTTATCTTGAAGCGGTATTTTATGAGCATCGCCTTCTAACCATAATATTTTGTTATTACGGTGCGCTTTAGCAAAGTGAAGCATGTCATGTGAAATATCTAAACCAATTACTTGGCTATAAGTGCTTGCTAATAAATCGGTAAAAAAGCCAGTTCCGGAACCTAGATCTAACACGGTAAGATCGTTTCTGTTAGGTAACCATGGCATTAAATGTTTACCGGAAAAGCGTTGTAACCTTGCCGATACATCATAAGATTTACTCGCAGAGCCAAAACTTTTTGCAATGTTCACTCGGTTTGTATTTTTTTGTTCTGTTTGAACCATTAAGCTATAGCCTTATTGATGCTTTGTGCTAAATACTTGATATCTTGTGTGTTATGGCTTGCGCATATTGTAACGCGTAACCTAGAACTGTTCGCAGCCACCGTAGGCGGTCTTATTGCGGTTAACCAAATACCATTTTTTTTCAGTTTATCACTAACCATTAGCGCTTTTTTTTCATCGCCAATGATTATGGCATGAATTGACGATTGTGTAGTAATTAACTCGATATTTGGCTCAAGTAATTTAGTAAATAATGTGCTGAGATCGCTAATTTTTTCTCGGCGCCATTGCTCTCTTTTAATTAACTCAATACTCTTTCTTGTTGCCCACGCAATGGCCGGGGATATGGCAGTTGAATAAATATAATGACGAGAAAAATTAACTAAGTATTCATGTAAATCTTCATTGCAGGTTAAAAACGCCCCGCTAGTACCAAGCGATTTTCCCATTGTTGCCATGGTAATATCGATGTCGGCAAAGTAATTACTGCCTTGACCTTCATTGCCAATAACGCCAATACTGTGTGCATCATCTAAATATAGCCAGGCACCTGTGGACTTTGCTAAATTCGCCAGCTTCAACACTTTTGCTTGGCAACCATCCATGCTGAATACACCTTCTGAGGCGATCAGTTTATTAGAACCGTTATTATCACTGCTAAGTAACTTAGTTAACTGTTCAATATTATTATGGTTAAAGCGTTTAACTTTGGCTTTGCTATGATACGCACCATCAATCATAGAGGCATGACTGAGTTTATCTAGATAAAAATGACTTTCTTCACTTTTACCTAATGCTTGAAATAGTGCTAGGTTTGCTGCAAAACCACTTGAAAACAAAAGGCATTTTGGTTTGTTTAACCACTGACAAATATCATCTTCTAATGCTTGGTGAGCATAGTGATAGCCAGTAACTAAACTAGAGCTACTTGCGCATACACCAAACTTATCAGCACCTTCTTGTAATGCTTTATTTATCTCAAAATGATTATTTAAGCCTAAATAATCATTGGAAGAGAAATTCAGATAGGCCTTTCCATTTATAACAATTTCTTTGCCCAGGCTCGCGGCACTATTACAAACCAATTGACGATATCGAGACTTAGTTTTCTGCGCATTAACGTCGTGACGTATAAAATCAAAATTCATGAATGAATAGTTACCTAGCAGAGTAAATTCAATAAATATATCACAGGTTTATCAAAAACTAAGTTTCGTAATTGATAAACCTAATAATAAATTTTTATCTGCAGGTTTATGCTGAGGCGTTATAAAACAAATCACTGTTTTGTTGATCAACAATGGCTGTTTTAATAATTTTGTCAGCTACTTCAGTATCGCCAGCAACTGTTTCAGTATTAATGCCTAGCTTTTCAAACAACGCAATATCTTGGTTTGTTTCTGGATTTTCTGCAGTTAATAACTTACAACCATAAAATATGGAGTTTGCGCCAGCAAGGAAACACATTGCTTGCATTTGCTCATTCATGGCCGTACGCCCTGCTGATAATCTCACGTGACTTTTTGGCATCATGATTCGTGCTACGGCAATACAACGAATAAAGTCAAAGCTTTCTAAATCGTCAACATTCTCTAATGGCGTACCTTCTACTTTAACTAACATGTTAATAGGTACACTTTCTGGTTGTGGGCTTAAGTTAGCAAGTTGGATTAATAATGACGCACGATCAACCGCTTTTTCACCTAAACCAACAATACCGCCACTACAGACCTTCATTCCTGCACTGCGGACATTACCTAACGTATCAAGACGGTCTTGAAAAGTTCGGGTAGTTATAATTTGGTTATAATGCTCTGGAGACGTATCAAGGTTATGGTTGTAGTAATCTAACCCCGCATCGTTTAAACGACCGGCTTGCTCACCCGATAACATACCTAAAGTCATGCATGTTTCCATGCCTAAGGCTTTAACACTTTTTACCATCTCTAATACATATGGCATGTCACGTTCTTTTGGGTTACGCCATGCAGCGCCCATACAAAAACGTGTAGAACCCATTTCTTTAGCGCGTTGTGCTGCTTCTAATACTTTTTCAACGGCTAATAGGCTCTCTTTTTCTAAGTCCGTTTTATTACGGGCACTTTGCGAACAGTATTTACAATCTTCTGGACAAGCACCTGTTTTAATTGATAACAAAGTACTAACTTGTACTTCATTAGGATTAAAGTTTTCTCTATGAACGGTTTGCGCTTTAAACATTAAGTCATTAAAAGGCATAGCAAATAATTCATTCACTTGTTTTAAATTCCAATTATGACGAACAATAGAATTTAAAGATTGTGTTTGCTCAGATAGTTGTGGTGCTGCTTGCGGTGTTAATACTGCTTCGGACATATTTAAACTCAATTGCATCTAGTTAACTTAACGGGTAGTCTAGCCACCCTAAGCATGATGTCAACGATTAATAAGATCTTTAGTTAACAAATGAACGATAAACATACAAACATTACCCCGTCTGAACAAAATTCGCTGCTTCGTTTTGATAAAGAGAACGTCTGGCACCCTTATACTTCTATGTCTGAGCCATTGCCAAGCTATTTAGTTGATAGTGCACAAGGGGTAAACATCAACCTTGCTAGTGGTGAACAACTAATAGATGGTATGTCTTCATGGTGGTCAGTTTTACATGGCTACAATCATCCTAAGTTAAATGCAGCACTACAAGAACAAGCGGCAAAAATGTCGCATGTGATGTTTGGTGGTTTAACCCATCAAAGTGCTATTTCTTTATGTGAAAAGCTTATTAATTTAACGCCCGAAGGGTTAGATAAGGTGTTTTTGTCTGACTCAGGTTCAGTGAGTGTAGAAGTAGCCATGAAAATGGCATTACAATATCAACATGCCGTTGCTGAAAAAAATCAGATAAAGTTAACAAAAACTAAACTGTTAACCGTTAAAAATGGTTATCACGGTGATACCTTTGCCGCTATGTCAGTATGTGACCCGGTTACTGGTATGCATCAGATATTCGAACAAGTCTTAATGCAGCATTATTTTGCCCCAGCACCTTCTATAAAATTTGGCCAGCAGTGGTCAAGTGATGAAATGATAGAATTAACTGCTTTGTTTGCACAACACCATAGTGAAATAGCGGCATTTATTATTGAGCCTATCGTACAAGGCACTGGTGGTATGCGTTTTTATCATCCTGAGTACTTAAAAGCCTGTCGTCTACTTTGCGACAAGTATAATGTTTTATTGATCCTAGATGAAATAGCAACAGGGTTTGGCCGCACAGGAAAATTATTTGCTTGTGAATGGGCAGAGATTAGCCCTGATATAATGTGTTTAGGCAAAACGCTTACTGGAGGCTATATCACCTTAGCTGCAACCTTATGTACCACACATATAGCTAAAACGATTAGTGAAGGCGCAGCAGGCTGTTTCATGCACGGGCCAACGTTTATGGGTAATGCACTAGCGTGCGCGGTTGCAAATGCTAGTATTGATCTATTATTAGAAAATGACTGGCAATCTCAAGTCCGAGCAATTGAAACTACTCTCAATAGGTTGCTTAAACCTTTAACTAAACACGAAAGAGTTATCGATGCCCGTGTGCTAGGTAGTATTGGCGCAATAGAGTGTAATCAAAGCGTTAACGTCGCACAAATACAAAAACGTTTTGTCGAATTGGGTGTATGGATAAGACCTTTTGGCAAGTTAATTTATATCATTCCACCACTTATTATTACTATTGAACAATTAACCGTACTAGCCAATGCAATAACTACAGTGCTAAATGAGGATAATTGCTTTAATTAAAAGCAGTAAGTTAATTATTTAAGCCAGCAAGCAAAGACTATCATCCTTCTCAAGAGGGTTTTAACCATTGCTTACTGTGCTTTTAGTAATATATATACTAGCCAAAAAAGGTTAATACTCAGTAAAAACAATAAATTAAAATGCGGATTATCACTACGCCTGCGACTACGATACTTATCAACCATTAAAGCGATATAACTACCTAGCGCACTCAGCCAAATCATTATGTAAAGATACCCAGTTAACGGCGTTAACCAAAACTGACGGATCTCAATGTCGTAGTAACGTAATACGCCATAGTCTTTTTCTGGTACCGCATAATAAGACATGATTAGTGCTACAAGGAATAGTAACCAGCTTAATATTGTCATGATAATTTTTGCACTACTCCAAACGTCAGTCGTTTTCCGACGTTCTTTTCTACGCATTTCTTTGGCTTTCCTTACACTTTTAGCCGTCATTACCATTAATCTCATTTATTGTTCAATGCGTTATTTGATATTGTTCATTGCATTTATGGCCGCTTGGACTGTTGTTTTCACAATATTTATACCTTTTTCTGCTAGCTAACACTATTTGTTAATGTTCTATGCATTATTTCGTATTGCTCATTACATTTATGGCCACTTGAACTGTTGTTTTTACAATATTTACACCTTTTTATTACCCACAGGCACTATTTGTTAATGTTCAGTGCAATTAAGCATTGCATTTACGCCTTGTCACGGTAACATATCACCCCATTTTTAGCATAATACCAATTTGCATATACTTATATGCTCGTTTTGGTATTAAGCACATATTACTCAATTTTATAAAAATAAGAGGTCATTAAATGTCAGTTATAGCAATTACTGATGTATTAGCGGGAAAGTTTCCTGTTGATGAGAGCATTACAGTACACGGTTGGATTAGAACTCGTCGCGATTCAAAAGCGGGTATTTCATTTTTAGCACTACATGACGGTTCATGTTTTGACGCTATACAAGCCATTGTGCCTAATGAACTCGACAATTATGAAAATGACGTACTTAAATTAACGACTGGTTGCTCTGTGAAAGTTACAGGTATCTTAGTTGAATCTCCAGGTAAAGGTCAGGCTTTTGAAATCCAAGCAACAGCAGTTGAAGTACTTGGTTTTGTAGAGGACCCTGATACTTACCCTATGGCAGCAAAGCGTCATAGTATTGAATTTTTACGTGAGCAAGCACATTTACGTCCACGTACCAATATTGGTGGTGCGGTAACTCGTGTACGTAACTGTTTAGCCCAAGCGGTTCATAGATTCTTACATAGCAAAGGTTACTTCTGGATCAGCACTCCACTTATCACAGGTAGTGATTGTGAAGGTGCTGGTGAGATGTTCCGCGTAAGTACTTTGGATATGGAAAACTTACCACGTAACGATGAAGGCAAAGTTGACTACAACAAAGACTTCTTCGGTAAAGAGACCTTTTTAACGGTATCTGGCCAGTTAAACGTAGAGACTTATTGTAACGCGTTATCAAAGGTTTATACTTTTGGACCTACTTTTAGAGCAGAAAACTCTAATACTACCCGTCACTTAGCTGAATTTTGGATGGTTGAACCTGAAATCGCCTTTGCCGATTTATCAGACGCTGCTGACTTAGCTGAAGAAATGCTTAAATACGTATTTAAAGCTGTTTTAGAAGAACGTGCTGATGATATGGCCTTCTTCCAACAACGTGTAGATAAGACTGTTCTTGACCGTTTGAATTCTGTAATCAATACCGACTTTGTTCGTTTAGATTACACTGACGCCATTACTATTTTAGAAAATTGCGGCAAGAAATTTGAGAACCAAGTATCTTGGGGGGTTGATTTAAACTCTGAACATGAACGTTATTTAGCTGAAGAGCACTTTAACGGACCTGTAGTTCTACAAAATTATCCGAAAGATATTAAATCATTCTACATGCGTTTAAATGATGACGGTAAAACAGTTGCTGCTATGGATATTCTAGCGCCAGGCATTGGTGAAATTATTGGTGGTAGCCAACGTGAAGAGCGTCTTGACGTTTTAGATAGCCGTTTAGAGGAAATGGGCTTAGACATTGCCGATTACGGTTGGTACAGAGACTTACGTCGCTACGGCACAGTGCCTCATTCAGGTTTTGGTTTAGGTTTTGAGCGTTTAGTTGCGTATGCCACAGGTATGCAAAACGTTCGTGACGTAATACCTTTCCCAAGAACGCCTAATAACGCCTCGTTCTAGTAGAAAATCAACTAGAAAACGATTTAAAACAAAAGGCGACCTTAGGTCGCCTTTTTTATTGCTCTGATTTAATATCCCGCAGAGTTTACAGCGCGTTTTGCTATAAACTAACTCAATTACTGCCAAAAGCTTACATGTTCAGTAAAATCTTTTGCCGGTTTAATGTGTGGGACTTTTGTTGGTGTGCCTATATACAAGAATCCGGCAATATCATTACCCTCCCCTAAACCTAAACCCTGCTTTACAGTATCATTATAGGCTAAATCGCCGGTACGCCACATAGCGCCATACCCTAAAGAAAAAGCTGCCATTTGCATGGCATGCGCACAACAGCCTGTGGCAACTAATTGTTCTTGCTGTGGAACTTTATTATGCTCGACATACTTGGTTGAAATAACAATAATCATTGGCGCTCTAAAAGGCATTTTTGCTACTTTAGCCATTTTCTCAATTGAGGCGTGTTCATCTATACTTGTACCTTCGATTAGTCCAGCTTTTATCGCCATGTCATTGGTTGTCGCTTCAACGAATAGATCACTTAAACGCTGTAATCCTTGCCCTGAAATAACATGGAAATGCCAAGGTTTCAAACCTGCATGATCAGGTGCCCGCATACCCGCAGCTAACAAGGTGGTTAAGTCTGTATCTGAAGGAGCCGGTTCCGTTAATACAGGAGTAGATTGTCTTTGTAGTAATAATTCGATAGCTTTCATAGAATGCCTCTAACAAGTGGTTATCATAGAAGTTTATCTGTTAGTTTGTTGTTGTGCACGTTTATCTAGTTAATTAATCGCTAATTTTTCGTGAATAGACTAAATAATCTTATTACCATTAATTCTTATTTATGCTTGACTTAATTTCGAGCAACCGCCACTATCAATTGTAATTAACTGTAAACAATAACCTTGGTAACAAGCAAAACAATGCAAAGCAACTTCATTGCCATAATTAACAATCGAACCCTTAATGCGGTAGCTATAAGCTGTCTGATTATGGTCAATCGACTGTGGCAAGTTAAGAGCCTGAATAATTATATTTGGCTAAACTATGCGGAGTATTGTGAACACTATTTATAACCAGTTATTAATCTAGTTCACTCTTAAGCCGCAGAAATCACTTCTTGCGGCTTTTTTGTTTTTACCCCTTCAAATTCCCGCAACTTTTCTGCCTAAGCCCTAGCGTGTTTTTATTTAAAATAAAATTCAAAAAACCTGCAATTAAGCAAATAAAGGAGAGTAAAAATGTCAGTGTCAATTGCCTACTTGGCGGTACTATTAATTTGGTCTACCACCCCACTGGGTATTGTATGGAGTAGTGAGTCAATTAGTCCGAGTTTAGCGGTATTATTACGCATGCTTATCGCCTTAATATTAGGTGCGTTACTCATTAA
>Ga0209396_1000640_pt1 | contig 40452 bp, 43 predicted proteins | sample GOMGulsemesocosm_6_FD_184638 | JGI IMG/M metagenome (GOLD analysis project Ga0209396, IMG submission 184638) | Methane-oxidizing microbial communities from mesocosms in the Gulf of Mexico - GOM8C Gulf of Mexico (SPAdes) (version 2) | ecosystem: Environmental > Aquatic > Marine > Cold seeps...
ATTTTTTTGAAGGTTATCGTAAACGCGTTAAATTTTCTGATTTGTATCAGCAGTTGAATTCAGCTAAGTAATGTTGACGTTATTGCTTGTTTATAAAGATAGATAGCGTCGATAAAGCATGAAGTAGCGTTACTGACTATCAGTTTGAATGTGCAGTTTTCTATATGTGTTCTTTGATGAATAAAGGTTCTGTTTTTATGTAGAGGTCTGCTTTTTATTATAAGCAGACCTCTCTACTGGGCTTTAACTTTTTTTGAACAAGCTAATTTTGAACAAACTAATAAACAGTGTTATTGATTATCTGGTCTTAAGTAAGCAATATCATCTTCATCATCAGCATGAAAATCATAACCGCCGTCAAAATCATCATTCAATTCATTGGCAACGGTTATCGGTAGTTCTAATATTTCTTGAATATAAATAGAGATATTTTCTTGTTGATTAATTATTCCCTTTAACTCAATGAAATCTAATAAATTAATATCTTGCAGGTATCCTTTAGTTAATATCGATAATTGTTCAGTATAACTAGTGATACAAGTTTCAATTTTAGCCAGTACTAGATCTTTATCTGTACTGGTTAGGTAAGTAGTCAACTGCTGATATAAAGTATTGGTGAAGACTTTTTTGTCACAATCAACAAGTAATAGTGCAACAGCGGTATTTAGAAATTTTTGTAACTCAAACTTCAGTACTTCTTCATCGTTATCAATTAATAAGGTACTTGCACAGTAGTTCGCCGCAATACTTTTATAAACTTGTAAAAGCTTGGCGCTTTTATAACCTTCATCGGCTATTGCCGCATGCATGATCCTTATATCAGAGGTGTCGTTTATGGCCAATGCATAACTAGAGATAGATATTTCTTCAAAGTATGAAGGGGATACTTTCTTTAATTGCGCATATTTCGCCCAACCGGCTCTAAAACAATAAACAATTCCATGATTTTTTAGAATGTCTTTGGCTTGTTCAGTATCGTTGTCGCAAAGTTCTAATAAACCTAAGTTACTCATACCTAATACAATTTCACAGCCCTTCTTGATTTGATCAGCATAAATAATTGATAAATTGTCAGAGGCTATTCTCAACGACATATCTGATAATTGTTGCTTGGTTTTATGCATAAATTCTGGCGTAAAATAACCTTCATTTTCTCCGTCTTTTAAGACTAAAAGTAAAAAAGGGTGGTTTCTTAATTCTGCAATCTTCATTGATGAATCCCAATCAATTAACGTTCTCAATTAACTTTTTCAAATAATACTCTCAAATAAGGCTGTTCGCATAAGTGAGATAAATTCTGTTTTTATCTGTTTTCTTGCGACTTAAAGTGGTGCAAACATATCGTCGGTATCCATTTCAACGGCAGTAACTCTTTGTTTATTAGCATTTTGTTTTAACGCATTTTCTATATTATCTAGAGTGCCATTAGTACTAACCGTCATCACTTCACGATAGGCTTCTTCGTTTAGCGTTTTTATTTTCATTAACAACTCTTCAATGCTGCCTGATGTTTGCTCTTCATCTTCTTCTAATTCTGAAAAATCGTGACCGACAAAGGGTAAAGATAAATACAAAAGACCAAAGTCGTCTTCAACAATGGCATTCAATACTTCTAATTGCTTCTCTTCATCATCAGAAGAAAGGAATATTTGTGATAGTAAGCTGTGAGCTTCCGTTTGTGCACAAAACACGTGATCTTCATCCATATTTTGCCAGTAAGACGGTTCAACATTTAATAGCTGTTTAATCGACTCTGCGTCCATCAACCATGTCGCAATAGAAGGAATAGTAGCGTCGTGCTCTCTAACAATCTTCGCGACCGTTAAAATATCCATTTCGGTTAACACAGCAAGCATGGTCTCATCGCCTTGCTTTGAGGCTATTGCTTCTAATGAGGTGCCTGCACGTCTACCACTATGTTGCGCTTGTTCAATTATATCGGTAGCAAGAATTAATGCATTTTTTGTCAAGGTGATTCCTTAAAACTTAGTATATTTAATAATTAAATTAATGAATTCGGTTTCTCAAACTTAGTAGTTTTCGTCATAGTCATTATGTTCATTATCATCGACTTGGTCATATTCTTCAGCTTCAGCTTTTAAAGGTGTAGCATCATAACGGTTATAAAAATGAATAAGCAAAACGGCTGTTTTTAAGTCTTGCTCTGCGTGTGCCATTATTTCAGTAACACAATCTCGAGCATCAGCATGTACGCCGACAAAAGGCTTTATTTCGGCCCATGAAGGTTCATCTTTAAGTTCTATTTTTGCTAAACCTTTACTGTCTATTCTAATTTTGGTTGATATAGCCATTGCTAATTGGTCAACCATGCCATTAAATAATAAAGGCATTTGTTTTAATTGTGCGAATAAATTTGATAAATAATTTGATAATAAATCAGGGTTTTCTGGATCCGATAATGAGCTCATATTCTCTAAATACATAGAAAAATCATCAGTTAAATAATCGGGTACACTTGTTTCAGTTTGCATTCTTCTTTCCTAATGAAAAGTCTAATAGAGAGCCTAGTGAAAAGTCTAAAATATACTCTAATAAAAAGCCTTTGAAATATATTTCAGCTTTTTTAGTTAAAAGCACTTTGCCAAAAAGCATCTGCAACTTCTCGGGGATCCGTTATTACGGTATAATTGCTTTTTAAATATAAAGAGCGTTTTTTTGGATCAGAGATAACATCATAGGCCTGTTGAATTAACTGAAATTTTTCTTTGGCTTCACTACTGTCATTTCTATCGGGGTGAAATTTATTAGCGAGTTTTCGATAAGCTTTTTTAATTTCGATGGTCGTCGATGCTCTACTTACACCTAATTGTTCAAAATAATCCATAAACGTTTATTTACCTTTAAATAGCTTTTTAAGAACCTTTTGCTCGACAACATAAAATGACTGTTGACGCGATTAGCGTAATTTTACCTTTGCTCTTACCTAATTAACATCATTATGTTTGCTTATTTGCTGTTTCCTAAAGGGCATTGAGTTTATCTGTTAAAGAGTAAGTGCAAAATAATTATTCTTTACGGCTTAGAGTAACGGATAAATTCATGATGAATAAGTATTTACTTACCATCATTTAACATCGAATTTTAGGGATGTCTTGCCAGTTGCTGGTGTATTGTGGGCTTAAAAAATGTCGCTTCATTTGCCATGAGTTTGATTGCCTTTCAGCAGCTAATGTTAGTGTACCTTGTCCGTACCTATTATTAATCGTATCAAGGCAATTCATTAAAATGGGGTTAGCGTTATCAGGACAAAATAAATCAGCTTGTTGAAACCTTCTACTTTCCAGTTCAATGGCGCCGACCCCGCAACGATAAAATTTTACACCCACCATAAAAATATCGGTAAGTACTGTACTAATGGCTTTCGCAATATCACAGCTATTGTCTGTTGCCATGGGGAATTTATAAACCATGGCTTGTTTGTAAAAGTATTCATCATGGGGGGAATTTGAGGCGAATATCAGTAGTTTCTTAACGAGTGAAGACTGTTGCCTTACTTTTTTTGCGACAATGGCCCCGTGTGTCGTTAAAGCTGCTTGTAAAGAGTGGGTATCAAGAATACGTTGACCAAAACTACGGGTCGAGAATATCTCTTGTTTGGGCTCTTTTATATCATCCCATGTTAAGCAACTAACGCCATTGAGTTCATTAACGGTACGCTCGGTTAGTACGCTAAATTGCTTGCGCACCACTTTAGGGTTTTGCATTGATAATTGCTGAGCGGTGTGAATATTTTGCTGTTTTAGTCGTTGAGATATTTTCCTACCCACTCCCCATACTTCATTCACGTCCATTTTTTGTAAAATTATTTTAGCATTTTGTGCATTATCAATAATGGCAACACCATTATAGCCAGCGAGCTTTTTCGCCGCATGGTTAGCCGCTTTAGCTAAGGTTGAGGTTATACCGAAGCCGACACCAACCGGTAAGCGAGTTTCTTTCCAAATAGCGCGTCTAATTTCATATCCGTATTGGTGCCAATCTTTAATGATCCCGCCATAGTTTTTAAAATGAAGGAATGATTCATCAATGCTGTAAACATATTGGTTATCACAATATCTTGCGATAACGTTCATCATTCGTTCGCTTAAATCTGCATATAATTCATAGTTGGAAGAACGTACTACCACGCCATGTTTTTGTAGTAAGGACTTTACTTGAAAGTAGGGGGTAAATTTTGGAATACCCAACCTTCGAGCGATAGGGCAAACCGCACAAATACAACCATCGTTATTGGTTAAAACAACGACAGGTTTATTTCTTATACTTGGGTCGAATACTTTCTCGGCACTGGCATAAAAAGAGACCGCATCAACTAGTGCATACATGCGGTTAATTCAGGTGCTTGATGATGAAGTCGAATAGAACGAGTAACGATGCCCTCTAATTGAAAGTCATCTTCGGGTTTTATGCTAACAGGTGCAAATTCTTTGGACGCTGATAATAACCGAGCTTGTTTTTTATCAATTAACTTACAAACAAAACAACCATTGTAATTTGCTACCACCACATCACCATTTCTGGCGGTTAGCGACCTGTCTACGATGAGTAAGTCGCCATCAAAAATACCAACACCTTGCATTGATTGTCCAGAAGCTTGACCAATGAATGTCGCATTAGGGTGTCGAATAAGGAGTTGGTCTAACGATAAACCAAGCTCTTTATATTCGGCTGCTGGTGATTCAAACCCTGAAATACCCGCTTCTATATAAATAGGAATAACTTTCATTACGTTAAATCTCACTGTGTTTTTATACAGTATAGGTTTTAAGTTTATTTTTGAAAAGGATAATTTAAATATCTTAGGGTTAATGATTACTTTCATTTTTAAATAGAGTAGTTAAAATCAGCCAAGCAATAATTTACAGGGTTAATTTATATGCATGAAAATGCCAATTCGTTAGTGGTACTTGATTTTGAAACCACTGGACTATCACCAAACCAAGGCGATAGAGCAATAGAAATAGGGGCGGTTAGAATTGAAAATGGCAAGGTTACCGATAAATTTCAATCATTAATGACTCCCGGTTTTCGTATCAATAGTTTTATTGAGCAATACACGGGAATATCTAATCAAATGCTTGCTAAAGCAGAACCTTGTGAAGAAGTGATGGAGCGATTTGCCGACTTTATTGGCGACGATAATTTGCTTGCCCATAATGCTGCGTTCGATAAAAAGTTTCTGGACGCCGAACTTAATAGCATCTCTAGAACGTATCCAGGTCAATTCATTTGTTCATTGCTAGTATCACGAAGAATTAACATTGCTGCGCCTAATCATAAATTGGGCACGCTCATTAATTATAAAAACATTCCATCGGACGGCGCATTTCACCGGGCATTATATGATGCTGAAATGACCGCAAAATTATGGTTAACCATGCTTGATGATCTCGATGAACGTATTAGCCATGAATTTGTACCTTTTAAACTGATACAAAAACTATCTAAAACACCAAAGAATGACATCAGTAAACTCTTAGCTAAATGGTAATAAGCGGTAGTCGATTTACGCGTACCTGTATAAACCGAATTTATTTAATAAACTCTGTTATTGCTTTTTTGTAGGTTTGACCGATAGGTATTTTTGCTTCGTAAATTTTTAGCTGTGCAGAGCTCACACTGTTTATTTTATTTTTAGCAACAATAAAAGACTTATGTACTCGCATAAACAAACTTGGGGGCAAGTCATTTTCAAATTGTGATATTTTTTCATGAGTCACTATTTTGCCATCACGACAATAAACCAAACAATAGTTACCACAGGCTTCAATATAAAGAATGTCATTGAGGGCTATCTGGTGATGAGCTTTATCTCCCTTGATAAATATTCTCTGGTTTAGGGCATCAATATTATCTGGCGAATCTGTAACTGTTTGATGCTCCCCCACAGGCAACTTACTTTCAGCGGTTATTTTATTAGCGGCTTTTAAAAATCGTTCAAAACTGAATGGTTTTAACAGGTAATCACTGACATTTAATTCAAAGCCTTCTAAGGCAAACTCTTGATAAGCCGTAGTGACAATAACCTGAGGCTTGATGGTTAACGTTTTGAGAAAATCAAAGCCGCTTAATTTAGGCATATTTATATCAAGAAACATTAAGTCAACACTGTTGGTCGCGAGAAATTGCATAGCTTCCAATGCATTATAACTATGATTAACCAGTTTGAAATGTGGCAGGTTTGTACAGTACTCTTCGATGATACGATGCGCGATAGGCTCATCATCAATGACCATGAAGCGGATCTCTTGATTATTCATAATTATTTTGGCTCTTTAATTGTATTTCTAGTCGTACACAGTAAACGCCATGCCTTGAGGCTATATCAAGCTGATGCGAGTCAGGATAAATAAGCTTTAATCTTTGTGTTAAATTCTGTAGTCCGATACCCGTATGGAAATTTTGTTCACTCTCATCGAAATTATTTTCTATTTCAAATACCATGCTTTGCTCTTTAGCTTCAAGCTTGATAAGTATAAAAGCTTCATCAGTGAGTTTTTCAACACCATGTTTATAGGCATTCTCTACCAGTATTAATAATAATAACGGTGAAATAGCTAGGTCAGCATCCACTATCTCATGGGTAAACGTTATATTTACTGGCTTATGGTATCTTATTTGCTGTAACTCAATAAAATCATTAAGATAATTAATTTCATCTTTAAGTAGTACCTGATCTTTTTTACCTTGATAAATAGTATAACGCAGCATATCTGAAAGTTTGAGGATCAAACCTGGAGTTTGATCAGACTTTTCTAACGCCAAACCGTATAAATTGTTTAGGGTATTAAATAAAAAGTGTGGATTTACCTGACTTTTTAAATGCATTAACTCGGCATCGGTACGTTCGTTTTGTAGCTGCTTAACTAACTTCCATTGACCTATAACCCAATGAGAAAATAAGTGAAAAAGCATCAGCCAACTCAATATGGTTAACTGGAACTTAGTGCCGTATTCACTATTATCGACAGTGTTGGAAGCAAAGAAACACACGACAATAAAGCTCGCGTAAAGGATATAAATTTTTTGAGTTTTTAAATCAAGTGATTGAGGCTGTCTTTGTGACTTTTTTTTAATAAAAAGTACAATGTGATAAAGCATAAGCGCGTAACAAAAAGCTATGGTTAAATTATATAATAGATCAATGGTATGTACTTCTTCAAAGACTAATAAAGTATTCAATGCCAATAAAAAACTGCACGCAATGTTATGGTTATTAAGCCAAATTAAAAACATCGTTAGTTTTGTTGTCTTATTTTCTTTTGGGGAGATTTTCGGCACTATCAGCGACTTTAAAATGGGACTATGGGCGATTATCAATAAGATTAAACTGAGATAATTTAAACAAAGTAGTGTTATGGCAAAAGGTAAGCGATTTTCGCGCGAATCTAATATCAACATAAACAAGGTTAAGCTTAGAAACGTCGTTAAAACCAATAATATGCTAACTCGATTTTTTTTACATTGAGTGAACAAGGCTAGTTTAGCTTTCACTAGACTTTCTTTAAGTGAATAATTCTTTGGCTCTATTAATTTACAAATGAATTTGTCGATAATAAAAAGTCCTACCAATAAAAAGCCCAAAAATAAACTGTTCATACAATGCCCCGTTTACCTCATAAAAGAGTGCTAAAAATACACGTATTTAGTAATACAAGCGAGCACTTTACTGTCGGAAACCTCAGTAAAATCACTCTATTTGACCAACTCGTTCATTATTATGTCCAACAATGTCTTTTTCGATACGAACGCTATTGACGCTTTTAAAGTGGTGTTTGGCTAAGAAAAGTAATAGTACGTCACATAGTTTATTTATCACTAGGGAATACCTATTGGTTTGGTTATAACTGCTGCAAATAAATTTACCTTTCTCTTGTGGAGTACACTATGGAAGCAGTAGCAATAACATCAGGCTTAAATGTCGATCCAACTAAGCACAGTGATATTGATAATCAGCTTAAAATTTCTGGATTAAGCAAAACCTATCATAATGGTTTTAGAGCCCTAAATAATGTCAATCTAACATTATCTAACGGTATGTTCGGTTTACTTGGCCCAAATGGTGCGGGTAAGTCGAGCTTTATGCGGAGCTTGGCAACCTTACAAACTTTCGACAATGGCAGTATTATTTTCAATGGTGAGGACGGCCAAGCTAACCCTGACGCCATTAGGAAATACCTTGGTTATTTGCCACAAGAATTCGGTGTTTACCCTAAAATGTCTGCTGTGCAACTACTTGATTACTTAGCTGTATTAAAAGGTGTAACGGACAAAAAAGCCAGAAAAAAACAAATTGACTATCTACTGGAGTTAACCAATCTCACCGAACACAAAAATAAAGCGGTTGCCAACTATTCTGGTGGTATGAAACAAAGATTTGGTATCGCTCAAGCATTGCTAGGCTCCCCTAAATTATTAATTATTGATGAACCTACCGCCGGTTTAGACCCTGCAGAACGTAATAGTTTCCATAATATTTTGTCTGATATTGCAGATAAAATGATCATCCTTTTATCAACTCATATTGTTGAAGATATCAATAATTTATGTCCAAAAATGGCGATTTTAAATGCTGGGGAGATATGTTTTCAGGGTGAACCACAAGCCTTAATAAGCACTTTACAAAGCAGGCTTTGGAGAAAAACTATCTCTAAAAATGAATTAGAGCAGGTTCAGCAACAGTATGAATTATTGTCTGTGCGATTAAAGGAGGGGTGTTATCAAATAAGACTGATATCAGACATTAACCCTGGGCATGGTTTCACACAAGTGGAAGCCGATTTAGAAGATGCCTATTTTCATACCTTAAAGCAACAGCAGCGCTAACTAAAGAGTAGCTAAGGAGCTAAATATGTTGACTCAATTATTACGTTTCGAGGGGGTGTATCAAATTAAACAACCGTCCTTCATTATCTTTTTACTCGCTCTATTAAGTTATGGTGTTGTTATTAATGCGGATGTTTTAGGGCAGGGCATGGAATTACTAAACATTAACTCCCCTTATCGTTTAAGTTATTTTATCGCATTGACTTCGGTACTTAGCATTTTTGCCGCGATGATATTTTGTGTTAATAGCTTACTGAGAGACAAAGATCATAATTTTGACGGTATTGTCGGTATGTTGGCGATAAAGCAACGATTTACCAGTTGTACCATAGCTATATTAATGAGTACCTTATGTGTTGTTTCTATTTTATCCATAGGGTTAATGCTAGGAATGTTATCTCCTAGTCTTGACCAAGAAAAAGTTAGCCAATTTTCATTGAACCACTATTTATGGCCTTGGTTAGTCTTTGTTTTACCCAACACCCTTATTGCCACAAGTATATTAGTGGCCGTGACTTTAAAAAAACAAAATGCTTTTGCTACTTATATCACGGCAATTTCATTGTTTGTCTTTTTTTGGCTGTCAATGATCTTTATCGGCGCACCGGTAACTGGAAGTATGGTGTTTAAAGACCCAAGCGTGGTCAGCATATTTGCTTTGTTAGACCCTTTTGGTACGAGTGCTTTCTTTGAACAAAATCAATTCTGGACACCGGCACAAAAAAATGAGCAGCTATTTAGCTTGTCGGGTTCATTATTGTTAAATCGGGCTATTTGGTTATCGATAGCATTAGCCATATTTTTATATCTTGAGAAAGTTGTTATTCAACATTTTCAGCCAAGTGAAAATACGTCAAGTGAAAAGAAAAAAAATTCACGCAATAGCCCACAAAAGAAATCTCAAAATAAATCGAAAGTAATCAACGGTATACCTAGCCTTGTTTCAGCTACATTTAAAAAGTATCTTGAAGAACCTTTAGCCAGTACTGATACCAAAGGGTTTAAGTTTCAACTTTTAGCCTTGTTAACATTGTCAGTCATTGAAATTAAACAAATTGTCGGTCAGTGGGCATTTAGAGTATTAGTTATACTTGTTACTGGCATGGCCATTGTGGGTATGTTGATGGCCGTGGGGGTATTTAGTAGTGGTATTTTCTCTGGACGTTATCCTACAACAGTACTTTTAGTTAGCTATAGCACCGAAGCTTTTACTCCATTGGTTACTGCTATTATTATTTTTTATAGCGCAGAAAAAATCTGGCAAGAAAAACTCCTTAAAGCTGACAGTTTTATTGACAGCTCACCTGTTGCTAATGCCACCATTTATGGTGCAAAGCTATTATCATTATTTTTTATTCCATTGTTTCTCGTGGCGGTGAATATTGCTGCATCAATTGTTTTTCAACTACTCAATGATTATTACCGCTTCGAATTTTCACATTACCTTTCACTGTTTTATTTCATCGCCGTGCCAGTGTTAATTCAAACCGTATTAATTTTCTTTATACAAACGCGTATTGCCAGCAGTCGTTTTGCTAATAAATATTTGGGCATGATGATTAGTGCGATTGTTATTGTACTTTTAGCAATATCAAGTGGCTTATTGGGCTTTGAACATCCTTTATTAAACATAAATAAACTGCCCAGTTTATTACGCATTGATTCCGATTTAGTCGGTTATGGAGATTTTGGCATTAAGTTCCATTACTTGGCCGGATTTTGGGGAATATTTGCACTTATCATTGCTGGGTTGACGGTACTTAAATGGAATAGGGGCGAGTGGTATAAAACGAGCTGTTTTTCAGGTAAAAGAAAGTCATCATCGCATAACACTTATACAAATAAACAGACAAGTTCCAAATTATCTCGGGTGTATTTACCTGCATCATTAGCCGCTCTTTTGGCCTTCGGATTTTTTATTCAAGCCAATATTCCTGTAATCAATGATCACCAAACAATGGATCAAAGTTTTGAAGACCAAGCGATTTATGAACGTAAATATAAGCAGTATCAAAACTTAGCTATTCCACAAGTGAGCGAAATGAAACTTGCTGTTGATTTTTATCCAAATCAGAACAGTTACTCAGTTAAAGCGGATTATCTTTTGGTTAATACCGGTAATGAAGCAATGCACGAAATATTTGTGACCGCACGTGTGCCGCTACAAAGCATAGAAATTGCTGGCACGACGGTCTCACTTAACGACTCAACAGCTAACTGGAGTGTGTATTTATTTACATTAAAACAAGCATTATTACCAGGGGAAAGCTTAGCAATGAGTTATCAATTATCGCAATCATCATCAGCTTTCGCTATTAATAAAGGCATAGTGAATAACGGCTCTTATCTTAATCACAGTGGCTTTGAACCTTTGGTGGGCTATATCGAACGTATTGAAATAAAAGATAAATTTGAACGTGAAAAACGTGGTTTAATTGCCAAAGCCACCAACACGTCAGACAGAACAAAACTCACTGATAAAGGCAAGTTCATCACCCAAAAAAGGAAGTTTGAAGCTGTATTATCAACGTCAGTTGAGCAAACAGCCGTAACTTCAGGGCAACTGATAAAAACGTGGCAAAAAGATGGCCGAAACTATTTCCATTACAAAATGAAAAAAGCCATCTATCCACTAGTAGATTACATCTCAGCAGTCTATGAAACTAAGAGTATAGAGCACAATGGACTTGTTATTGATATGTACTTTCATTCTGAACATGGGGAAAATATTGATGAAATGTTGCGTGCAACTCAAGCAACACTCGACTATGCGACAACGAACCTTGGGCCCTATGCGTTTGAGAGTTTACGTATTCTTGAAGTACCCGAATATCATCCTTTTGGCGGTAAAGCTACGTCAGGAGTAATAGCCTTGTCGGAAAGTTTATACACCGAAAATTATAACGATGGTGCTGATATTAATAACCCCGCTAGAAATACAATTCATGAAGTAATGCATCAATGGTGGGGAGAAAAACTAGTTCCTAAGATCACCCAAGGTGAGGGTGTTTTGGTTGAATCATTAACCAAGTATATGGAGGCGGTTATATTAGAAAAAATGTATGGAACTAACATGTCTCGTCAATTAACCAAATATACTCAACGTCGTTATTTTTCAGGCCGTGCTTATGCTCGTACTGCTGAAGTTGGTTTAATCGAAGCTGACCATGAGCGCTATCTGACTTATGGTAAAGGACCTGTGGTATTTACAGCCTTAAAGGAATTGTTAGGAGAGCAAAAACTTAATACCGCTTTTAAACAGTTAATCGAAAGCCACAAGTACACGCTTAGTGCCACAACTGATGATTTACTCAGCGCATTATTTGATATTGCCGAAGATTATCAAAAAGGCCTTATTCAAGATTGGTTGACTAAAATCATCGAATACGATTTAGCCATTAATAACGCCGTAGTTAGCAAGCTTGCTGATGGCCGTTATGAAGTTGTTATCGATGTTAAAGCATTACGTTTATCAACGGATAAGGATGGCCTGGTCAGTGAGATAGGTATAGATGAATCAATAAAAATTGCACTATACCGCGCATACCCGGGACGCAGAAGTACAGAGGCATTATCTATTACAAACCAGTTAATTAATCAAACAAACTCGACTATCACCTTGGTTGTCGAAGATAAACCTAGCTATGTAATGATTGATCCTAATTACACTCGATTGGATAAAGACTTGTCTAACAACATCAACAAAATTAGAGAAAAATAATGACTATAATTAAAGCGTTTTTATTAGCTGGCATGCTCGTGGTGATTGCTCCAGCCCAAGCTAATTCAGATGCAGCCCAACTCGCATTTAAGGAAAAAGATTATTTACAAGCAACACGTTTATTTGCAAAGCAATTAGAGCAAAATGAAAATAATGCTGTTGCTCACCTTTATTTGGCAAAAATTGCAGTAAAGAATGAAAAACTAGAGCTCGCTGAAGAGCATATTGTAGAAGCTAGTGAGCTTATTGAAGACAAACCAGAAATAGCATTAGATAAAAAGACTCAAGCCGAAACTTTTCATTGGCTGGGAACTATTATGGAAATGCAGGCAGAAAAAGCGAGTATTTTTAGTATGTCTGGATATGCTAAAAAGTCACTTAAGGGTTATTTAAAATCAGTCGAGTTATTACCTGAAAAACTAGAATATCGACAAGGCCTCATTAATTTTTATTTAGATGCTCCTAGCCTTTTAGGTGGAGACATCGATGAAGCGATAAAGCATGCCAAAGTAACTTTTGATCAAAACCCTAACTTTGGCTATAAAATGCTGGTAAATAGTTACGAGAAAAACGGTGATACTCAATTGGTGTTGGCAACTTATAAACTTGCTATTAAAAAATATCCGTTAGATGCTGAACTGTTATTGATGAGAGGCACTTATTGGAAAACTGAGCGCAATTACGATAAAGCGGTATCTGATTATCAATTGGCTTTGACACTACCTGCAGCGGCGAATGACCAAAAAGCGGCTCAGCTGATGTCTTGGTATTGGATAGGACGAATTAGTGGCTTTAATGGTAAGAACCTTAAAAGGGGGATTGACGCTTATCAGCAGGTGATAGACTTTAATGAAGACCTGAGCGATTTTTATACGCCAAATAAGGAATATACGCAATTTCGAATGGCTAAGTTGATGGTACTTAATGGCCAAAAGAAGGAGGCAGTTGCCATTTTTGTTAAGCTGTTAAACTCAACTCAGCGTGCAGATCTTAAAGAAGAAATAAGAAGAGAACTCAGTTAAGTGAGTAATAACGTGAAGGAGAGGGAAGTCTTTACAAGCATATAAACGTTTTTAGGCTTTATAAGTTGTCGCATTTAGATAAAACAGCGACAACTTCTTTCCTCTCAATTACCTTCGTATCGACATATAGGGGTAAAGTGTTTTTTCTTAAATCTACATTATATCGACTCGTTAAACGCCTTTATTTTAATGTTTACGAGTTTTGTAACTTTTCTAATAAATCAATAATTTCGGCTTTTAAGTCTCTATCGACAATTTTATTACTGCTGATTTTAGCTTTCTCTAAATGCGCAATAGCACTTTCTGTATGGCCAAGCTCTACTTGCAGGGATGCAACTGAAAAACCAATGGAAGAGCGAAAATCTTTTGAATTAATAGCTTCTGCTTTAACTAAGGCTTTTTCGTAAAGCGAGATAGCTAAGTCGAAATCGTCAGTAAAGTCAGCAAGAGTTTCCCATTGTACAGGGTGATCTTTATCAGTATCTTCATGTTCTTCACATACTTGCTTTAATTCAGCGTAGCACTCATCGAAACGGCTTTGTTTTTTTCTATGTACTGCTGCCATTAAGCTTTCAGCCAAAGTATGAACCTGCTTGTATACTTTTGTATTCATGATTTACCCTATTTAAAATATATTAATCAATATGGCGATTATTATAATGTTTTTGGTAAAACTAAACACGTGGTTGTTTAGATATATTATAAAAGGACTCATAACCGCTGATAATAAACTAGCAGCCTCAGTAGATTTTCTATTATGGATAACGAACGTTTATACACTCTAATATACAATCGTTGGCGATATACGGCGACGTTTTATAATAGAAGCTATTTACTCACTTTCATTCATTGTATAATAGCGCTTTAAGCATGCTAGTTAATACTGACTTGCTTCTACTGTAAAGCGATTGCCCTTTGGCATTATCAGATAACCTTATAAGAGCTAGACAACTTAATGAAACCATATTCAAGTATTGCCGAATTAATTGAAACATTTGAGTCAGAAATAGAGTCACTTACCGCTAAAGTAGCGACTTTAAAACAAGAACCACAGAGCTTTAATGAGCAAGTTATTTTTAAGTATATTGATACGGCTAGTACCGGTAAAACAAAAGACTTTGTTAGATCGTTAGGCGTAAAATCTGAACGTGGATCATTTTTCTCATCGGGCGATGTTAGCAAGTTAATAAAAGACGGAGCTGATGATATTTCACCTGAACTACTTGCTATAGCGCGCAAGGTTGTCGGTATGAAGAATAAAAATGGAAAGCAGCGTTAATCTTTTTGATGATTAACTTGGCACAATTAAAATAAAATTCATTTTTTATGATTTTAATAAGAGATACAAATTTCTATTTTTTAGTTTTAATATATAAAGAAAACACTGAGCTAGTATATAAATCAAGCTCAGTGAGCCAATTTCACTAAACTCTATATATTCAGTAAACAGCTTTCTCTTGGCCTGCTGACATTGATTAAATAATCGCACCAGTTTTATTTTTTTTGCTCTGCTAATGTTTGACGTCATCAAGGAAGTGAATTCTGGGCCGAGCAGGGAGCTGTGATCATATCCCACGAAAGCTTTAAATCTTCTCCAGAGCATCATCAGTTATTATTTACCGACCAATTTTTACTTACTTTTGGCTCTGAACGTATTATTGCCTATCAAACTTCAGCCGATTTTCTAGGGCATATTAATATTTTTTTGGAACAGGATAATGTCGCTTTCATGGCAAACAAAAAAGGGTTAGTCAGTTATGTGGAGGGACTAGATATGGCGCTTAGTATAGGAAATGAGTAAACAAACTATACCTAAGCAGGGTTAGCGGTAAGGGGCAAAATTGTTCACATTGTTGACGTAATAAACTGAAAAGCTTAATCTATTCTTAACCGAGTAAGTGATGAATAGAAAGGACTTTAAGTGTCACCGACTAAATCAGTATTTCAATATATAGTTATGTTATTTTGTCTCATGGCAATGGTATCGTGTTCAACAACGACAGTTCATGTTAACAAAAGTTATCTTAATGAGTCAGAGTCAAAAAACATTAAAAATAGACTAGAAGAAATAGGATTCAACGTCGAATTTAATGAGCATGCTTATCCAAATGATATTTCTTCAACAACCATTTTATATTCTCCATTCTTAAAAGAAGTAAGCGCTGTAGATAACATTGAAAATGTACTTTTAGATCTTGGATATGATATCAACAGCATAAATTCATTAGTGGCTTCTAACCATTGGTATACAAAAAATACCATGGGGTTATATATTGTACCTAAAGATGTTGTACCCAATGATGGCAAGAGTATTGAAGATATTGCAAAGCAATATAAGTCAGTAAACTGCGATACATTGGCTGAGCTAAATTTACAAGAAAACGGAACGTTTTTATATAGACAAAAAGGTGAAGCGTCAGTATCAGGACTATGGTCGATAACTCAATATCCCTACATAATACTGGAGAAATCAAAGCCCTACCTTGATTTTTATTTTGAAATTAAAAAAAGTAAAAAATCTGTTCAAATCAGTAATATGGAAATTATAGAACTTCAACCTATTAATAGCTCAGATATTATTTCAGACTGTAAATTAACTTATGTCGTTAGATTATAGGAAATTTATTTACCTACAAATGCTATAGAAGAGACATGCTTAATAAGTAACATCTGTGCGGTTAGTTTAAAATAACGGTTTGGTTTTCAATCGTGGTCGGTTATATTAATTTTGTCGTTTGTTTTTAAGTTGCTGTACCTACAGAACAGTTCGTCTAAAAGTGAACTTGAAACGGACACAAATGTTGGCTTTTTCGTTCTTTACAATATGTGGCCAACAATATTTTGCCCAATATTCGGGCGTTATAATGCTTGAGGAATTAACGATGCCAACAACTAAACATAAACGAAAAGCTTCAGCTCATTCTAAATTAAAAGTAGTAAAGCCACCTGGCCTGTTAGCGTTACATCCAAAACTTTTCATTTCAGTTGGTTTGATTCTTGTCATGCTAGGTATATATCTTTTGACTTTTGAATCTCAAGATAATGCAATGTTTGGGCTTGCTATGATTTCACTTCTTATAGGTGTCGTGACAACTATTTTTGCAAATTTTGCTTTACCTAAAAAGCAAAGAAAACGAAGTTGATTTTAACATTTAGTCAACAATTAAAGTCCTTTATTATGGGGCTATATGTATTGAAAAGGATTGGAATTCAATGGAAGACCAAGTCGATAAAATTCAACGTAGTTCAAAGCTTATTAAAGGTTTTATGGCGCTTGTTTTAATAATGCAAGCCGTTCAATTTTATCAAACAAATGTTATAGACTTTGGTGCGATAGCGGGTGCCATTGGTGTTTTATCATTACTTCGTGGCTTGCTTTTGTCATCATCTTTGTTAGCAGCCCCACTAAAATATTGGTTTAAGCCCAACTTTACTTTTTCTAAAGAAAGTTATAAATATTTAATCTTGGCTTTTGTGTTGATCCTGGTAAGTGCGTTTTGACAAACTCATAACAAGCCAGTTATTAAGTCATCATAAAGGGTAAGAGTTAATAGGAGGATTCCTTCTTCGCCAATTTTTGTTAATAATTTATTGCCTCATCATGAGGTGTTCAAGGTAGTTAATTATGAAAATGGTTTATTGCAACGAAAACCACTTTCTTGTGAACAATGTAAAAAATCTCATTGAAGCCCAAGAAATAAGTACATTTATAAAAAATGAATTTGCGCAGGGAGCGGTAGGAGAAATCTCTGCTTTTGATTCTTGGCCAGAAGTTTGGGTTGTAAATGACTCGGATTTTGATCGCGCTACTGAAATATTGAAGTCATCACAAAACAGCCCCCAAGGAGAAGACTGGACCTGTAAAAGTTGTGCAGAGAAAAATGACTACTCCTTTGAGATATGCTGGAACTGTCAAGCTGAAAACTCAGACAAGTAAGTAAAGTGGGGCGGTAATCGTTAGTTCAGCTCCGTTCCCACTTCTTTTCAGCTTTTAGCCAATAAAAATACCTCGCCGAAATTGATAATCGTTATCTATCTCGGGCCAAGCTTTTATGAGCGGAGGTAAAGTCACCTGCGGCAAGTGAGCCAATAATAGATATTTCTCCCGCCAACGCTGCAGCCGCACAAATTTCGGCAAATGCTCTGGCCTGGTTTTCTTTTGGCAAATTCATCATATTTAAGCAAGCTCTCTGGCTAGGTAGTTTAGTTCCACCACCGACCGTGCCGACAATTAAATTGGGTAGGGTTGCCGAACAATATAAAGAACCATCATCACGTATTTCAAAACGAGTGATGCCCACTGCTGCCTCAGCAACACAAGCAGCATCTTGACCACAAGCGATAAACATAGCCGCAAGACTATTCGCATAATGTCCTTGGACACCCATGGTGCCACTCATAACTCCGCCTAGTGCCGACATTCGCCAACAATCAACCATACGTTGAGGTGTAGTATGCAAAAAGCGTTTAACTAATTTTTCAGGAATAATAACTTCTACAGAGACTTTTTTACCCCGTACATTGGTATAGGATTGCGCTGTCGATTTTTTATCTCCAGAACAATTTGCTTCCACAAACCAATATTCGGGTTGCACCGGAGTATTGATGATAATGTATTCGCACATAGCTTGGGTGGCTATGGTAATCATATTCTGACCTGCTGCATCACCCGTGGTGAAATCACATAATAAATACAGGTGATTACCTTCCGCGGCAATACGAATATCAGTCAAGCGACAATAATTACTGGTTTGTTTAGCAACCTCGCTAAGCTTATCTTTATTGAGTAATATCCAATGAGAAAAAATAGCTAAATTAGCTATAGTATTAAAAGCAAAACCAGGGGAACGGGTGATCCCTTCTGACATTAACATCGCAGAGCAACCACCGGCCTTAGAAATTAGTACCGAACCTCGATGATAACTGGCCACAAGGGCCGCTTCAGTTGTCGCCATGGGTAATAAAAAATCACCTTGCGCATAAGTACCACGCACTCTGATAGGTCCTGCAATACCGACGGGTACTTTTACTGTACCAATACAGTTTTCTATATTAGACGCATACTCACTTAAGTCTTCAGCTGAATATAAACTCGAAGCATGTTCTATGTTTTCGCTGTTATCTTTAATCAAGTGCTGCCAACGCTTTTTAATAGCATCTACAGTGCAGTCACTACCATTAGGAAACCTTGTATATTGGCTTTGACTATCGGGAGATAATTCATTGAGCAAATCTTGCGATGTTCTATTCTTTAACAAATCATCGGAAAAATGTTTATTTTTATTTACGTCTGTAATCATCTTTTAAACCAGTAATAAATTTGAGGGAGGCTTTTAAGTGCAGGTTTCCTGATGAATCTATAATGGAAAAATCAGCGGGTAATTCTATCGTTACCATTAGGGGCTTAGCAAGCAGTTATACATAAGTTAGCAAAAGATTACTTAATTACCAGACTGGACTGCGTATTTATTTAAATGAGTATGAAATTTACTCAGTAATCGTCTACTCAGCCATTAAAACTTTATGTTAATCATCTAATACGGGTAAAAAAGGAATAGTTGAAAAACTTATTCGGAGATCTTCTTTTAATTTAGCTATACTAGCTAATCTAAAATTTATGCAACTAAGTGTAATAGGCAGCTTGTAGCAATGAGCAAATCAATTCTTTTTCATACTATTTATCCACATAAAACCAGTAAAGTCTGGGTTGTTTTTGTACATGGTGCTGGCGGCAGTTCGGCAATCTGGTTTCGCCAGATCAGGGCTTACCAGAAAGAATATAATGTGCTATTACTTGATCTTCGTGGTCATGGAAAGTCGAGCCATTTGGTACAAACTTTTGTCAACAGTAATTACTCTTTTAATAATGTATCTGAAGATATCATTGATGTATTAGATCACAATAAAATTGCTAGCGCACATTTTGTCGGTATTTCTTTAGGGACTATAATCATTCGTAACATCGCAGAGCTTGCACCAGAATACGTATCAAGTATGGTTTTAGGTGGTGCTATTACACGCTTTAATACCCGCAGTAATATTTTGGTCTATTTAGGGAATACCTTTAAGCATTGTTTGCCCTATATGTGGTTGTATCGCTTATTTGCTTTTATTATGATGCCGAAAGAACGCCATAAAGAATCTCGACATTTGTTTGTTCGTGAAGCTAAGCGATTGTGTCAGAAAGAATTTATTCGTTGGTTCAAATTAGCCATGGATGTTAATCCTTTGATGCGCTACTTCAAAGAGAAAGAGATTGATATACCTATTCTTTATATTATGGGGAAGGAAGACCATATGTTTCTTGGGCCTGTAAAGGAAATGGTTAAACAGCACAAGAATAGTTTATTACATACTATACATAAGTGTGGCCATGTTTGTAATGTAGAGAATCCCGAGCTCTTTAATCAACATTCTTTAGCCTTTATTGGTCAGAAGAGCTACTAGCAGTTTGTCATCATAGAGAACTAATAAGTGCATTGAAGTTAATCAATGCATAACGTTTATCTCGTATGTTATTTAAGGTTCACATCTTTAATTCTGGGGCTTAGCTGCAATGTTATAGGCATTATGATAAGGCGCTTTAGTTAACAAAGTGGCATTTCAATAATAAACCGTGTCCACTGACCTGTCTCACATTCAAATCGGTATTTAAAACCATGCTGATTTAAAATTTCTCTGGTAAGCATTAACCCAACACCTTGACCATCGGCTTTATTAGTATAAAAGGGTTGGAACAAATTACTTTCGTCAATCGAGGTTAAGCTTCCCGCAGAATCTTCAATACTTAACATGACTTTTTCAGCCACTTCTTCTAGATTTATAGTTATTTTCCCATCATTTTCAATGGCTTCGTATGCGTTTTTAACCACATTAATTAGCATTTGTTCAAACTGATGACTGTCGATATTTACGATGAATTCGCTTGCTTCAAATTGCTCTTGCCAGTCGATATTGCGTTTTGAACACTGTTGACTAAACATAACCTGAGTTGATCTTATCAAAGGAATAATATCTGTTGGTGCACAGTGTGGTACGGGTAAATGGACAACATCAGCCAAACGTCCCATGAAAGCTGATAGATTATAGTTTCTGTCAATGACCACTTTTAATGCACTACTAAAATCGTCCCTATCTTCACTATTCATTTGCAGACAGTAATCTTGGCAAGCTTCAAGCAAACTATTGGTCGCGCCAATAGTATTGTTTAATTCGTGGCTGATCATACGGATCAAGGTTTCATAGGAATTACGATCGCTAGCATGCAACTCTTCAGTTAACTCTGTTAGTTGCATGAAGTTACGTTTAAATCCTCGGTCATAAAACTGCGAGCTTTGAACTCGAAAACGACGACCATCAACCAGGTTTATTATCGATGATTCATGCTGCTGTTTGACTATGGCACTTGCCAATAATGAATCGAGTTTTGCTATTAACTGTCCTTTGGCTTTCTCTTCCGTTATCGCTAACATTCCTGCAGCAGCAGCATTAATATTAGACACTTTAAAGTCAAAATCGAAAATGACGATACCGATTGGTGTAGCCTGTAATAATCGATCGAAAAACCCTCGTTGCTCACCAAGCTTTAATTGCTCCTGCTGCAGATGTTCTAACATGTTGTTATAGGAACCCACTAAAGCGTCCAACTGCTTATCACCACTCTTTGGAAAACGAATAGACAAATCTTTTTCCGCCAATAATTGCTGGCTACTTTCTACAAATACCATAGGCAACATGGCGCGATTAACCAACATAAAGCTCAGCGGAATAAAAAGTAGAAATAAGGCTTCGCAAAGGTAAAACATCAATAGTTCATCTTGCAGATAAAAGTACCCAGCAAAAACGGCAACCGTTATAACGAAGAGTGACAATAGCAGATAAATTTGATGCTTTAATTTCAAACGATGATCCCGTATTTTTCCATGCGACGATATAAAGCTTGTCGTGTTAAACCTAGGTTGTTAGCGACTTGCGTGAGGTTTTGATTATATTGCGCTAAAGATTGTTTTATCATGTTTTTTTCCATTTCTTCTAGGGTCATACTGCCAACTGGAAGTTCCTTTGAAGAAGGGGATTTTGGTTCGCTAATATGTTCGGAGTCGGTAAATGATTGTACGTTTAATTTGTCATTGTCGTTTACCAGTACCGCACGCTCTATTGTTTGTGTAAGTTGACGAATGTTCCCTGGCCAGTTCTGCTTAGTTAACCACAACTGTGCATCTTCAGTTAAACTTACCTTCGCCATATCATAGCGCTGACAAACTTGAGTCAGCACATGTTGCGCAATTTCAACAATATCGCCACGACGTTCTCTTAATGGTGGTAATGTTATGGTGATCAAATTCAATCGATATAATAAATCTTCTCTAAACTGATTTTCTGCGATTAACTGCTGAAGATCGCAATTAGTCGCGGCGACTACTCTAACATTACTACGACGATTGGCGGAACTGCCAACAGCTTGAAAGGTTTGGTCTTGAAGTACTCTGAGTAACTTTACTTGACTCGATTTGTCCATATCACCAATTTCATCAAGAAAAATAGTGCCATTGTCTGCCATCTCAAATCGTCCCGTACGATCAGATTTTGCGTCGGTAAAAGCCCCTTTTACGTGGCCAAACATTTCACTTTCAAATAAGCTGCTAGGAATACCACCCAAGTTAACTTTAACCATGGGCTGTTGTTTTCTTGGTGAGTTTTGATGAATAGCATTGGCGATAAGTTCTTTACCTGTACCACTTTCTCCCAAAATTAATACCGAAGCATCAGTCGTTGCAATACGACCAATGGTGGTCAAAATTTGTAGTAATTTTTCGTCTTTACCTATGATTGATGAAAACTGGTATTTTTGATCTAAGGCTTGTCTGTTAATTTCTTTCTTCAGTTGATTTTTTTTATTTACTCTCAGATCTAACGCGGTAGCAACAACTTGTAATAATCGCTGGTTACTCCAAGGTTTATTAATAAAGTCGTTAGCTCCTGCTTTTATTCCTGAAACAGCTAGGTCGATAGAACCCCAAGCGGTGATCAAAATAACCGGTATGTCAGCATTGGCTTTGCGAATATTTGCCAGGAGCTCCATCCCTTCAGCCCCAGAAGTCTGCCGAGAATAATTCATATCATGAATGATCAACGCAGGTGCATGCTCTTCCATAAACTGCAAAGCTTGCTCAGGTGTATACGCGGCAATGGCTATATAGTTGTTCTTTTTTAATAAAAAAGACAATGCACTAATCACTGATTGATCGTCATCAACAATAAGAATTTTTTCTTTGGTCATTTTATTCATGTTAGATTATTTTTTATTTTTATGAATTTTTGAAGTAAAAGTGGCCGAAGCCACTTTTCCCGATACGCACTAACAAATTATTCGTAATGCAGAGCATCTGCAGGTAAACAACGGGTGGCGATTAAACTTGGATAATAAGCACATGCTACCGATAATAACATGATGATCACAGTGCTAATGCCAACCGACTGAAAAAACACACTCCATGTTAATTGTTCAATAACGCCGGAAATAGGGATTTGTATGGCAATTAAAAAGCCAATTGCTATCGCCATTAAGGTGATGACTAATAATTCAAATATAATTTGCATCTGTACCATAGTTGCGGTTGCCCCCATTGCTCGTCGCAACCCTAATTCTTTCGTGCGTCGCGTGACATTTTGCCACAATACCCCTAGAAGCCCGAACGCTACCATTAACATTAAAAATAGCGCGATAACAGTAGGGATCATACGAGCGACCATACCATTACTAATATGCTCATTTCTAAGTTGCTGCCAAGTAGTCACTTCAAATTGCCAATTAGGTGCACTTTGGTGCAATATTTTTTGCAACTTCTCTTCAAAGTCTCGTGAAGTGCCAGGTTTAACCCATATATTAATAGAGCGGTAAAAACTCTTCGGGTTGTCTAAATCCGTTCGAAACATCATATAGTTTCCTACCGGGAAAAATTCTCCCCTTTGGCGAAAATCTTCAAATACTCCGACAACTCGCAATTTTTCATCACCCTCGTAATCGAAAAGCTGGTTGATGGCATTTCCTTCACCAAAGATATTATCCTTCAATAATTTATTTATTAAAACAGATCTAATTGTTTGACCGTTATCGCTCTCATTTAACCAACGACCAGCAAGTAACTTCATGCCCATGGCTTGTTGTGCGCCATCGCTAACTGAAGTGCTTAATACGTAAAGCTCACCATTTTTACTGTCGATTGTAGTCGATGAGCTCGCTTCGGTAAATGGTGGGAAATACATAGTATGCGTATCTGCTACTTCAGGTAATTGTGATAATACCTGCAACGTCTGCTTAGCTATGATACCTATTTTAGTCCTATCCTCAATATCTGGCTCGAACTGTATCGACCAAGTATTATCGAACTCAAAGCCCAGTGGAGCATTATAAGTCTGGTAACTAACCCTAGCAAAGGCGACAACAGCAAGTAACACGATAAATGCTACTACTATTTCTATTATTATCATGCTGTTGGCTCGTTTACGTTGCCACATCATTTTAAATATATGTGCGAACATTATATTGCTCCTTTTAATGCTTTTATTGGGTTCATACGTGACATTTTCCAAGCAGGGTAAACACCAGAAAGTATGCCAAAAAATAAAATAACCGACACAGCAACAGCCAACACCCTAAAATTAATTTCAAAGCTATGAAATGGCACCACGCCGCTTACTGAAATAAAATACATCGCTAGTAAAGCAAGTGAGAAACCGATTACGCCGCCAATGCAAGTTAGAATAATATTCTCAAGTAAAAATTGGGTAATTAGATGACTTGATCTGGCACCAAAACTTTTGCGAACACCTATTTCAGAAGCGCGTTCTAAAATACGGCTGATATTTAGATTAATTAAGTTAATGGTTGGCAACAGCATAAACAAAATCATAGTAACGATTATCCCAATAGTAAGTTCTTTTGTTTTCGGCGGGGTATCTAAGCCTTTACTAAATAATCTCGCTATTTGTTCAAACTTACTATTTGCACTGGAAAAAACGGTAGGCCATCTCTTGGGATCTGGGTGTTTATAAGCGGCGAGTCGTTTATTAAATTCACTTTTCATTGCTGGAATTTGTTCAGCTTTTTCGGCCATGATGAGTCCCATGAATCCGCCCAGTGCTTGCTGAGTAAACGCAGTTGAGGCGTTAGCGAATAAAGGTATCCAAATATCGCCAGACGCATTCCAGTGTAAAACGGATACATTTTCTACTATACCGATCACTTGATAACTCTCCCCGCCAACAGTCAATGATTTACCCAGAGCAGAGCTTTCATCGAAATATTGACGAGCGGTATCTTCGCTGATAACGGCTACATGCTGACCTTGTTTAGCTTCCGTTTCACTAAAAGGGCGACCTTCAATAAAGTCAAATTGTAGTATTTTCCAATACTGACTGTCCGTTCGTTTTAATTGTGACTTAATGCGCTTGCCGTTTCTAAAACCTGCAACTTGACTTCTTGTGCTAAAAATACTGATCAACTCAGGTGTTTCCATGGGTTTGATCACCGCATTGAGGAATTGATAACCTGGCTGAGTTCGTTGATTACTTCTGCCGTTGGCTGCAGTAATACTCATTTTTTCGATGGCTAAAAAGCGTTCACTATTGCGCTCGGCACCTGGAGGATGGGTAATATTTTCGATTAAGCTAGTCACTAGCAAAATCACCATTAAAGTCACTGAAATACAGAACAAACTAATAAAGGTATAAAATTTTCTGCGCTGCAAAACTTTTAAGGCCAATAAAATATAGACACGTAACATGGATTACTCCCTTAATTTACCAACTGTCCGTCGAATAATCGGATAATGCGCTCGGTACGTTGAGCTTTTTCATCATCATGGGTGACCATCACTATTGTGGTTTTATCATTCTTATTTAGATCGTCCAAAATGGCCATTATTTCGTTACCCATAGCACTGTCTAAGTTCCCTGTAGGCTCATCGGCAAGTAAAATTTTAGGCTTACCGATAATCGCTCTGGCAATAGCGACGCGTTGTTGCTGGCCACCCGATAATTGATTAGGGAAATGTTTGGCTCTTGCATTTAAGCTTACTTTGTCAAGGGCTTCTAGTGCCAAGCGACGACGCTCTTTGGCGGAAATTTTACGGTACAATAGCGGTAATTCAACATTATCTAATACGTTTAAATCATTGATAAGATGAAAACTTTGGAAGATAAAGCCAATTTTTTCGTTTCGTATTGGCGCAATGCTTTTATCGTGATAGTTTTCAATCTTTTTCTCATCAATATAAATTTGTCCTTCACATGGCTTATCGAGTAAACCAATAATATTCATCAAGGTTGATTTTCCGCAACCCGATGGACCCATAATAGAAACAAATTCACCTTTTTTAATGTGTATTGATACATCATTTAAGGCGGTCGTTTGAATGGTGTCGGTGCGATATGACTTTATTCCACTTTCTATTTTTATCATTTTTCTTATCCTAATAAAGTACTTGTTAAACTTTGGCTAAATTTTAGCTAAGTGCTAGTTAATTTGAATGTTTGCTAAATGTTGGTATTCACTGATATCTGAAATAATCACTTCATCACCTTGCTTTAAACCATCAATGATTTCTATGTATTGGGCGTTACTCATGCCAGTCGTGATTTTTCGTTTAGTTGCACTGTCTTGATTAACAATGAAGATTTCCTGTAAGCCACCACCATTAAAAGCGATACCATTTTTAACCCTTAAGCTTTGCTGCTTTTGAGCAGTAATAACTTCTAGTTCCAAACGAAGGTTTGGTCGAAGTTGTGAAATATCGGGCTGGTTAAAATCTACCAATATCTGCATAACACCGTCGGTTACGGTAGGTAGTACTCTTGTTAATGTGCCGACACTGTCGCCGCTGGGGAGTTTGATTTTAATTTCAAGACCGTTTGATAATTGTTGTGCATAGTAATCAGACAAAGTGCCTTTAATACGATAACTTTTAAGATTGGCCACTTTTGCTAAAGTCAGGCCCTGAGTTACGTTTTGTCCGGTTTGGTCTAACACTTGAGTTAAAATACCGTCATAAGGTGCCCTAACTTCACACTGAGCGAGTAATGCTTGATGTGTGACCAGTTGATGGGTAAGGATTTTTTTTTCTAGTGCGATTTTTGCGAGATCTATTTTGATAAGGCCGCGAATGTCGTTTACTTGCTCTTTCAATTGACGTAATTCTATTTGGGTTTTCTCTACGGTAAGTTTGGCCGTATCAACATCAAAATCAGAAACAATATGCTTTACTTGTAATTCAAGGTACCTATTGAGGTGGATGTTTTGGCCTCTTAAATCGACGTTCAATAGTTCAATACGGCTCTGTAAGGCTCTAACGTCTTTAGTTTGCTGTTGTTTAAGGCGCTCTGTCGCGACTTCTTTAAGCTGTATCTGATCGCGTAGGCCGTTAACTATCAGCAATATTTTACTACTGTTAAGCTCCATTATTATGTCGCCAGCTTTTACTTGAGCACCTGCTTTGAGGAACACCTTAGAGATTTCTGTTTGCAAAGGACTAGATATCTGCTGCTCAAAGCGCGGCACAACAATTCCTGAGGCAATAATGCTGCTGCTTACGTCTCCTTTTTCTACGGTAGCTAGCTGAATTGTTTCGCGCTCTATAGCAGGAGATATCAAGGTTTGAATGCCGTATAAAAAGGCGAGGGCAATAACTACCCATCCTACAAATTTAATTACTGTGCGTCTTTTTTGTGCATTTAAAATTGTGTTGTCAATATTGGAATCCAATGTTCTGCTGCCTATGATTCATGTTATTTACTACTGACTATTACAAAATTGATACCAACTTTTAAATATCAACAACAATAACACTAACTTATTGTATTTATGGATGATATTTTCTTTTGTTATTTGAAGTTGGTAAATGTTACATGATTATTTGTTAAGTTTTATTGACCGTTTTTAACCTTGGGTGTACGGATTCGGACAGTTGAAAAATCAATAGTGATAGTTTTATTTTTTTACAATATGCAGGGCCAGATGCATGGTTAGATAAAGCGAAACAATCTGAAAGTGACCAATTATTTTAGTCACTCTCCTTTACGTCTTGGGTATCTGAGTGCTGAGTTAATGATGGCAAAATATATTGCTATTATTAACCCTTTTATTATTTTTTCATTTTGCATTACCAGATTGCGAAATTATCTGTAAATTCCCAGTTCGGAAAACTCTATTATTGTAAGTTACTGATAAATTGGATTGTTTTTTTTGGCGTGTTTTATGCTCATTACATAATAGTCATAAATTTTATGTAGAGGTTAAATTCACTATGTTAAATTCAGTCAGAAAAAACACAGTTAAAGGTATTATTCTTGCCATCGGCATGACCAACTTAGGTTTACACGCTGAGTCTTTCAGTGAATGTCCCGCAGAAGCCTTTTTAATTCAGGACAAAATAGCCAATTTATACACTGTCCAACTTGCTACGGGGTTTTACGAAAAATTCTCACCAGAAAACTGGGGTCAAGAAAAAATGAATGCATTGGCATTCAGTATACATGACCGTTATCTATACGCGTTTAATTACTATTATGGCACCATTGTACGTATTGGTGCAGATTTGCAGGTTGATCCCATATTTTTAGCAAACCTTCCCAACAAAGGCTTTTATGTAGGCGATATTTCTGTTGTAGAGAACGCTTATTATTTATATCGCCCTGGGGGGAATTATGGTTTGTATCGCGTTTCATTAGATGAAAGCAGTGGAGATTATTTGCAAATAGCCAATATTGTTAACGGTAGCACACTTAATCTAGCAATTTACGATTTAGCCTTTCACCCAGATAATGGCTTTGCTTATGCGGTTGACCGCTGGGGTAACCTTTGGAAAATTGATGTTCAAGCAGGAACTTCCGAAAACCTGAGTAATGTAGGTGAGGACGGCGTATTTGGTGCTGTTTATTTTGATGTTACCGGTAACTTATATATTAGTCGAAACAATGACGGTAACATTTTTAGAGTTAATACCAATTGGGATTACCCTGTAGCTGAATTTTTTGCATATGGCCCTTCTTCAAGCAATAACGATGGTGCACGTTGTGCGCTTGCTCCAATTATTTCTCAAGAAGATCCTACAACAGATTTTGGTGATGCGCCTGATTCCTACGGCACAAGTATAAATAATAATGGGGCTCGCCATGATATAGAAGAAGGTATTTTATTCTTAGGTGAAACTGTTGAAAGTGAACCGAATGCCTATGCTGATAATGGTTCAGGAGTAGACGACAATGATGGTATTGATTTTGTTACTGGAGTCGCCGCAGGAACAACTGCGCTGGTAGATATTACATCTTCAGCTGAGGGATTTGTAAACGCATGGCTCGATTCAGACAAGGACGGTGAATTTGATGTTGATGAACAAATAATAACGGCCGAACCAGTAACTTCAGGTAGTAACGTCGTGGCTTATGACGTACCAACCTGGGCTGAAACGGGCGCAACTTGGACACGATTTCGGTTAAGTTCAGAAGAAACTTTATCTCCTATTGGTGGTGTTTCTGATGGTGAAGTAGAAGATTATGCCATTGATATTGCCGAGCAAAATGTGACAGCTATGCATTACCCATCTTCTAACACTTGGGCTACCTTGGCTTTTGAAGATCATTGGCCGCTCGTGGGTGATTACGATATGAATGACTTAGTTGTGCATTATCGTCTTTCATCTTATGACGTAGACGGAACTTTAATGCGCGTGAAAATAGAAGGTGAAGTCGTTGCAATAGGGGCTTCTTATCACAACGGTTTCGCTTTTCGCCTGCCTGGCTTGTTACGTAGTGAGGTGGATACCGGACGTTTGAGTTTCAAAATTAATGGTGTTGAGCAAAATATTAGCCCCCTTGAAGCCGATAGAAATGAAGCGATATTTATTATCGCAGATGACCTTTGGGATTTTGTTACAGAGGGAGAAAGTTGTAAATATTATCGGACAGAGGAGGGGTGTGGCTCAAATATTCAAATGACATTTTCATTAGAGATTCCTATGGAAGCTAATAAAAACAAAGCTGAAGTGGCAGACTTTCCTTATGACCCCTTTATTTTCGCTTCCCAAGGACATGAAAGGAGCTACGTGTTTGGTGAAGCACCAGGCAGAAGGTTTGAAATACATCTTAAAAATCAAGCTCCAACAGAAGCATTTCAGGCGAATTTCCTAGGACGCGGAGATGATGCTTCAGATGAAAATAACGGAGAGTACTTTATTAATGCTAACGGTATGCCATGGGCTATCAATATACCTTACGAGTGGAAACACCCTGTGGAGTATATGGATATTAAGTATGCTTACCCAGATTTTCATAGTTTTGTTACGTCTTCCGGAGGGCAAAATGCCGATTGGTATACGGATGAAAAAAGCGCAACAAACAACGTGTTCAAACAATAAGGAAAAGACCATGAAACTTACTAAAATGACAGTAATACCTATGATGAGTTTATTAATGGTGGCATGTGGCGGCGGCGGTGGAGGTAATACTTCTTCGACACCCGAGCCTGTTACAACAGTAGTTGTAGAGCCACCCGTTGTCGTCGTTGTAGTAGAACCTGAACTAGAGCCAGAGCTAGACCAAAATGCTATTTACGACACAACAGCTGAACTTATTTCCGCTAAATCATTTCTTCTTAAGCCAGAGTATGACTTGTCTATAAGTTATAAAAATGAAAGTAACCGTAGCGCTTATTTATCTGTGTGTACCGAGTTTACGGATGACGAAAATGGTATTAAAGTAAATTATAATAGCTGCTTATTACGTACATCTATTGAAAGTAACTTCGCTGGTACATTAACTGTTGCAAACGACAAGAGTAATTTAGTTATGGCTATTTGGTATTTAGACGACATCGAAAATCCAAGATATGAGACATGGGAAAATGACATCAATGCTACGGGTGAAAGAGTCTTTGATGTTAATTAATGGACTTGTCTTTTTTAAGTGGCTTTTAAATGGTTTACACGTGACTTGATTTGATGCTTATTTTTTTAATTTTTATTGTTGGCCAAGGATCGCTTTAGAAAAAATTATTTCTCTAGAGGCGAACAATATCACAATTATTAAGATAGTTAATGAGTGGAGGGGCATGGCCACTGCTTGGCAATATGGCAATTTGAAAACAATATTCGAGATTGCCGAGTGGTAACTGTTATTGTACTGGTTATTATGAGTTGTAAACTCGCATAACATGGCAATTATTTGAGTTTATTTCGAATACGACTCAGGGCTATTGGAGTAATGCCAATATGTGAAGCGATCATTTTAAGTGGAACTTTGTCACGTAGTTGTGGATTCTTATCTAAAAAGTTTAAATAACGCTGTTCAGCACTTTGTTGTACAAAAGCATATTCTCGTTCTTCCTTTTTGATAAACATATTTTCGAGTAAACGGCTATAAGCTGCCATAAACCCGGGTTGTGATTTCATTTGTTCAAAAAAAATGTTCCATTCAAATTCTAAACAAATAACATCGTCTAATGCTTCGATACTAAATAGGGAATTTACATTTTTTGTCATTGCCCGAGTTGAACCACTAATACCTGGCGCACTAGCAAAAGACTGAGTAAATTCTTTGCCTTCAGCTGAAACACTCATATAGCGAACAAATCCTTTAACGAGAAAAAACAACTTAGTCGCTGGCTGTCCTTGAGTAATCAAGTGTTGACCTTTTTGATAATGTTTAAGTTTAGGGCTTAGGCCAAACTTATCAAAATTAACTTTATCAATACTCAGATTATTACCTGAAAAATATTGAAGGAAGTTTTCCATATGAAGTTGCAATATCATTTATTTTTTATATCCATTTAAATCGTTTCATAGAGCATTGCTGATGTTTCACAGAGATCAGGTAAAGTGCTAAGAAGGTTAACATTATTCCCGGCAAAGCGCTGTATAGTTGGGACGTGTTTGCTATTGCTTGTGGAATAACTACCAGGCTTGGAATGAGATAAGTGAAAGCTAAAAGCCGGTTAGGACCTACTTTCCTTATTAGATGTTGTTGCAAAAGGAAAGTCGCGATAGTGGTGAATAAGGTTAAATACAACAACGTCTGCCAGAATTCAGTTTGCTGCCAAGCAATGTAATGCAAGTCACCAAAAAGTATTAAAAAGGGTAATAAAATTATGCTGCCTAGTAGCATTATGTAAAATGCCCCAAACATAGGTGGTACATCGGTTGCCCATTTTTTGATTAGAATCACATGTAAAGCCAAACAACAACAAGCGGCTAAAAAGATACTATCGCCTAGTCGCCATTCGGAAAATACTAATTTTTCTTGTGTAAACGCCAGTAATACCCATATTGCTCCGAGCGTACCGAGCAAGAAACCAACTACTTGTCTGTTAGGCGTTACTACCTTTAAAGCAATATAAGTTATGACCACACTTATCAAAGGCAATAAGGTGTAAATGACCGAAGTTCGCATCGCATTAGTGGTTTTAAGCGCTTCAAATAAGCCAATAAAAAACAAAACTAAAAATAAACTGATAACGCTATAACGAAACAGTACTTTATAGTTTAATTGTTGAATAGATGCTTTTCCTATATAAGGCATCATTAACATTGTTGCCAATAAAAATCTCAATGCTGTGCTCGCAATGGGGGTAGCAAAGGAGATTAATTGCTCTGAGACAACAAATGAAGATGCCATTAAACTTACCCAAAGCAATAAAGTAAAGTTATCAATAAGTGTAGATTTCATTAGTTGTTATCCAATATTTTATGCTATTTTAGGAGTGACAAATTTATGAAATAAAAACTCTGAAATGGCAATATCAATATCTAGTTGGTATACCCCGATTAGCAATTGATGTAATTGTTTAATACTGGTTATTTTAGTTGTTTGGGTAATCCCATCTTTAACATGATGAAATTCATTATTTCTTAGCGATTGAATATCATTAAAAAACTTACGGCAAATTACTAAATTATTTACAAAAGCTGCGTTAGGGTGCTTATGGGAGTAGAAATGTCCTAAAAGGCAATCTGACTCGGTATAGTGATATAAATCAAAGGTATACAGCGTAAAGAAATCGGAATCTTTAAATACTTGATAACAATACTCCCCCTTATCATTTTTGATAATACGATACTGTGCATCTCCTTGTTCTTGTATTAAACCAAGCACTATTTTCACTGGAAAACGAGCGCCTAAATGACCAAAGCCAGCGTCTACAATATAGTCTTCACCAGCAAGTGTAAGCAGCGTTACTCGATGAGTTCTTGCTACTTCGACACTTTGGTTGTAAATCACTTTAGACAGCAATATACGCACTTCGAAATTTAACTCAGATAAAATAGTAAATACTAGTTTGTTATGTTCAAAACAATAACCCCCCCGGCGTCTTTTAACTATTTTATTAAAGAGTGAGTCGGAATCGAGTGGTAGTTCTTGCCCTAGGATCACGGCAAGATTATTAAAACTATATTGTGCAATATGTTTACTTTGTAGTTCATTTAAAAAACCTACCTCTAACGAACTTTCTTTAATATTTAAGTCAGCTAAATATGATTGGGCTATTGGAGCGTTGTTCACTTGTTATTCCTTTATTTAATGCTTTTATAAATTGATTAAGTGAAGTTTAAATGAGAAAGCTTCGGACGTAATTAACCTAAGTTTAGTGATCAAAGTTATTTAATTATCAGTGTATTCGCGACAATATTATTATTCAAACAATAAACCTAGGTTAATGTTGTTAGCAAAACTAGTTTGTAGAATACGTTTATCAAATCGATAACAAGCGAAGTTTATTAAAAAGGTATTACAAATGAAAATAACAATTTTTGGTGCAACGGGTAATGTAGGTACTAGGGTAATAAATGAAGCCTTATTAAGAGGGCACGAGATAACGGCTGTTTTACGAAGCAATTCTCGAATGAGTGAATTTAATCCCGCGGTGAATCTAGTTATTGGTAATGCTGATAATGTCGAGGATGTTGTAAAATGGAGTCATGGGCAAGATATTGTCATTAGTGCAACTCGGCCACCACAAGGCGAAGAGAATAAGCTTGTAGACACAGCTAAATCTTTGTTATCAGGGCTTGCGCAAACTAAAGTGCGATTATTATTGGTTGGCGGCTCAGCAAGTTTAACTGTTCCAAACAGTAACAGTACCTTAGTGGTTGATGATACTGATTTAGTGCCAACAGCATGGCGAGATATCGCTTTGGCGTGCCTTGCACAACATAAACTTTGTCAAGAAAACGAGTCTGTTGACTGGAGTTATTTAAGTCCTCCTGCTGTCATCATACCAGGAGATCGCACTGGTTGCTTTCGAACAGGAACTGATGAGTTATTGGTTGATGAACAAGGGGTATCAATTATCTCACTTGAAGATTTTGCTATTGCTTTATTAGATGAGGCTGAGTCCGCAAAAAATAGTAAAAAACGCTTTACCGTTGCTTATTGATGCTACTGAAAGTCTCAATAGTTAACATGAAACTTTTAATCAGATAATTGCATATTATTTTGCTTACTCTGTTACTGATGCAAGTTGGTAATATGAAGGATACGATGCATTAGTGCCCATTTTAATGGGGCAAGACTATAAATCGGTCGTTAACCTAGCTCCAGTAAAGCCTGAAGGGAATACCTACTATCAAAGTTTCGGGGTGATTATTCCTGAATTTTAGCTTGGTAATTCCTAAAGATTTTTGAGTTGTTATGCTTTTCAACAATATTTCCGGTTTCTATGTAATACTGCAAACTAAAAAGATGTTTGTTCAGTGACTTACCCATTTTACCTTTCATTAGATACATCATAAAGGTTGGAGATGTCGATACAAAGGTAGTCATCTTTAGTCCTGTTATTTCTTCATTATTGGCAGTTAATTCATAACTAGCAAATATTACATTATTCCTTTTGTTTATTAAGCAGTTTCATCGCTAGTGGCATGACAATATATGAAATAATAGGCACAATAATAGCAACAATTATGCTTACTTGTAGCAGTTTATTTTCAGGTAAATAGGCTTGTAGCCATGCTGGAATAAAATAAACTAACGGGACCAAGGCTAAATAATTTATTAATGCTATTAGGTGTTTATTCGGTGCTTTCATTAATCTTTCCTCACAAAAGTATCGTGAAGAGCAAGAGCTCTGCACGATAAATAAAATATAAACGCTACTTTTGAACTTGGCTCGCTTGCAAAAAGCTATTGTATACCCAGCGATAGGAGGTGTGTTGACCTAAAACGCCACCAAGTTCCATGCCTTTTTCGCTACGCCAGTCGTCCATAACTTCTGCCAATACCGATGCCCAAGTGGCTACTTTCACGCCTGCCTGTGTCATTCTATGAATGGAAGCTTCTGCAACCGCTTTATTCCAAGTACCTGAAGCATCTACTACCGCGTAAACATCATAGCCTTCCGCTACCGCTGAAATTGCTGGAAACATCAAACAAACATCCGTTACTATACCCGCCATTATTATTTTTTTACGACCTGTAGCTTCAATGGCTTTTTTGAACTCAGGGCTTTTCCATGCATTGATTTCTCCTGCTCGCTCAATGACTTCATCACCTAAAATATCGGTAATTTCTGGCATTATAGGCCCATTAGGTCCATCAGGCATACTCGCGGTAGTTATCGTCGGCATACCGACAACTTTTGCCATAGAGCATAAGCCTTTAATATTTTCTGTCATTAAGTGTGCATCTTGCTCTCGACAACTGACCAGTAAACCTGTTTGATGATCAATCATTGCTAATACCGCATTGTCTACTGTTAACGTTTCTGCAAATTTATTCATTTTTTTATCTCCACTTAGTTTTATTAATTTATAATGATTGACTAACAACAACGATCTCAACACTGCTATTGGTAGTGATTGCAGTTTTATAAGTACGTATTAAATCTCCATTCTCTGCACTAAAGCTGCTGTTTTCATCTGAAAATTCAGCTTCCCCTTGGCTGACATAAGCCAAAACTTCTTCGTCAAACATAATGCTTTCACCTGAAGATAGACGTACTACGTCGATCACAGTTTGGCTGTTAAACGTTTGGCCTTGATCCTTATTTCCGCCATATATGCGAGTCACGCCATTAGCCTTTAACGTGTAATGCTTATATCCAGCGCGTTGACCCGACTCATCTGGTAAGACCCAAAGCTGTAACATTCTATTTTTAGTACTGTCGGGGTTCACTTCATTATGTGAAAACCCTTCTCCCCCCGCACGTTGAACCTGTGCTTCACCGGTATTTAAGCTTTGGCCATGCTCTAAAGAACCTTCATGGCTCACACGACCATTCATCATTATTGATATAACATCGATCTCTTTATGCGAGTGCATATGTGTTTGTCCATGAGGATTAAACTGTGCATCTGCTAGGTAAACGAAGTTACCTATACCATCGAATGTATTCGGTGCTTTTCTGCTACCAAAGACGCGACGATCTGTAACTAAACGATGCTCAGTTAAGCCGGCAAAACCACCTAACGTTAACGATTTTTTACTCAGTATATCCATGCTTATCTCCAGTGCTTAATGTTGTTCGTTGCTTGATGCAAACAATCATAAGCGTTAAACATTGTTTGATAAATTGGCTTTTGTTGGTATGATAAATTCATTTTTGACAACAAAGGGCTGTTTTATGGAAAATGATTTAAATGACATGATGGTCTTTTTAGCTGTTGTTGAAACGGGTAGTTTCACGCTTGCTGCAGATAGGTTGGGAATTCCTAAAGCAAATGTAAGTCGAAAAGTTTCTCGATTAGAGCAACATCTTGATATTACTTTACTTGAACGATCAACGCGTTCTCAACATTTAACAGAAGCAGGAAAGCGTTATTTAGTTCACTGTAAACGTGTGCACGAAGAATTGGATTTAGCGACAGCTTCAATTTCAGAACTGCAACATAGTTATAAGGGGAATTTGAAAGTGGGAGCATCGGTTGCCACAGGACAACAAATTTTAAAACCTGCCTTAGCTGAGTTTATGCATCAATACCCTGAATTAACCGTGCAACTTAATTTAATTAATCGAAGAATTGATTTCATTGAAGAAGGTTATGATATTGTGATTCGTATTGGGCAATTAGCTGATTCATTGCTGATTGCTAAGAAACTTGGCACAGTTACACGAAGAATATTTGCTAGCCCTACTTATATTGCAAAACATGGCAACCCCAGCTCTATAGAGCAATTAATTAAGCATCAATTGCTTATTATGAATCCAATTAATAATGATCTAAAGTTGACGCTAGTTTCCTCAACAGGTGATGACTATAGTTTACATTGTAAACCACGGTTATTAGTTGATGATTTTGCGGTTCTTAAGCAGTGCATAGTTGACGGATTAGGTATTGCGGTGTTACCAGAATATATGGGGCGAGAGGACGTTTCTTCTGGGAAATTAGTGAAAATCCTACCGGACTGGGGCATGATAGATGTTGATATCTATGCACTTTACCCTCGTAATAGAGCAAAAATACCAAAAGTAAAAGAATTCTTAAACTTTGTAACCAAACTATATACAGACGCATTGAAGTGAAAAAATTAGATAATAAAGATGCTCATGACTTATTATTTAATATGATTAATGAAAGAGGTTTTAGCGTCTTTAATGCAACAGAGCAACTTGGCTTACAGTTAGATATGAAAAGAAAAGAAAAGAAAAGAAAAGAAAAGAAACGATTTTCGATGCTGAAAACAAGATTCAAAGGACTATTCAGTGGCCATAATAGCTTATGTTAAAGCCTACTAAGTAGGCTTTAAATTATAAAGATTATGCATCAACAACAATAACTTCTCCGTTAATAAAGCCATCTACCGAACGTTCGAAAGCTTTACCTACTAATACTCCAGGAACAGGTTGAAAACCTGCTATCATCTCACCGTAAACGTCCCATGCTTCAGCTAATACCGTTGGGTTAACAACATTAATACGTGTATTTCTTGGCATTTCTAACGAAACAATTTTTACAAAAGTATCAATTGCACCGCTAGTCGTTGCATCTGCAATAGCGAACGGGATTGGTTTAGTATTTAAAATACCACTGACTAAAGTAAATGAGCCAGCATCAGCAATGTACTCTTGACCTATTCGTACTAAATTTATTTGCCCCATCATTTTACTCATCACAGTATTCATCCACTGTGCTTCAGTCATTTCTGTAAATGTAGCGTATTCACAAAAACCTACCGTATTAACCACAGCATCAAAATGACCAACAGTTTCGTATAAAGCTCTTATAGATTGTTCATTGGTAATATCAACAATATGGTCAACATTACCAGAACGTCCTGCTGTAATAACCTTGTGGTTGCCTAAACCTGTTAATGCCGCCTGTCCCATTTTTCCTAACGCACCGATTAAAATAACTGTTTTCATTTAATTCTCTCTTTTAATTTCTACAAATTTGGTTAAATTGATTTGATGGATAAATAGTAAAGAATCTATTAAACAATTAGAAACAATCCTTTATTGTTAGTGATACAAGAAAATTTGGTTATGTGCTAGATTGCCTTAGACAGTAAACAACAATAGTGGCAGATACATATGAGTAAATTAGACCGATTAGATCTTAAGCAATTAAGAGTGTTTCAGGCCCTGATCCAAGAACAAAGTGCATCAAAAGCAGCCAATCAACTGGGCCTTACTCAACAGGCAGTAAGCGAACACTTAAAAAAATTACGTGATGTTTTTGACGATAGGTTGTTTCTTAGAAAAACAAATGGTTTTGTGCCAACACCATTTGCTGAAAACTTATCAATAGGCGTTGATCAATTATTAAATGATTTTACTGCGCTCTTATCACCGACAAGTTTTGATCCTAAAACAATCACAGGCACTTTTGTTATTGCAGCAACCGATTATGCCCAACAGGTAGTATTGCCGTCATTAATATCTCTACTGAGAAAGCAATCCCCTAGGTTAAAGTTGATCGTTCGCGACTTTGAGCTAGATAAAGTTAATGAATTAATGGAAAGTGGAAAAGTTAACTTAGCAATCGCATTTCCTGACTATATTCCAGATAACTATCCAATCATAAAGCTTTTTGAAGAACATCACGTATGCGTTGCCTCACCAAAAGCATCAATAGCGCTTAAAAATCCATCTCTGAGCGAAATTGCAAATTACCCAAGTATTATTGCTTCACCTTCTAGGCCGAACTTTAAAGGCTCTATTGATGATTGGTTCAAGCAGTTTGGTTTAAAACGAAATGTTGTGGTATCGGCACCTTGTTTCTCTATCGTGCCAATGTATTTAGAAACTACGGATTCAATAGCTTTTTTACCTTCACGAGCCATAACAGGCTTAGATTTAATAGAGATTAGCCTTAAGGAGTCACCTGATAACTTCGATGTTATCGCTGCTTGGCACCCACGTTATAGTGAAGATGCTCTGCAAAAGTGGGTAATATCATTGCTGAAAGTTGAGTAATAAATGTTTAATTTTCTAAGTTTATTAGGAGCAGATAAAAAATGATAAAAACAAATTAATGAAATGTCCTCTATCGTACCATTGTTAACATTAAGCCAGTGATCATCAGAGAGTTCTTCAGCTAGCCAAAATCTGACATTAGCAAAGTCTATGGGGCCGTTCAGTGCCATTAACAGCCGGATGAAAAAAATAATCTACTGAATCTATAATAAAGTAATCTAATACATCATTTAAGACTCAAAGTGCATAAAACGTGTCGATGTGGTTTAATCTGGAAGAAGAATAATAATTATAATAAAAATTTAATAAAGGGAACTTATGACAAACATCGCATTCAATACCGATATCAGTTCAATGATCAAAACTAGGTATTCGATAGCTCTTATTACTCTTCCTTTTACGCTGATGTTCTCCTCATTCGGTGTTATGTGGCTTATATCAATATGGTTAGAACTGGACATCGATACCCCCGTGAGAGAATTCGACAATAGCCTAGTTTGGGGTATTGGATTTATTGGCCTTATGGTAACTCTAATGATTGGATTTTATCTTTTAGGATGGTTAATAAATGCTCTGATTTCTTCGGCCGTTTTAGGTTGGGATAAAGATAAAGTAAAAAATGTATATCTAAGATCTCAAGTACCGGATAACTGGTTAAAAGGAAATCAAAACTTAGAAACTGCAATGGCTAATAGAATGGAGAATTGGCGCGAGAAAAGAGAACGCGGCATGTTTTTTTATGTCTTACAGACTGGTGTTTTGAGCTGGGGGTTGATCATGTATTTGGTTATGGCTGTTTTGCCAGCGCTAAAAAGTTCCGATCCGTTAGATCTAGTTTCACTATTGTGGCAAGCCGGAGTATGGGCTATAGGGGGCGCATTATTTGGGTATGTTGCCTGGCGATTTAGTGAAAGACAGTATTCAAAGTATTTATCGGAAACACCTAGCTTTGAAATAAAAAACGAATCTGAAGTTACAAGCTTAGGTCAAAATACCAAACTAAGCTTATACATCGTTTTAGGTGCTATTGGTGGTGTAATGATCAGTTATTGGGCCATGAGTGGTCTTTTAGGTGTCACCAAGAACACTGCTGATATTTTATCTGACACCGCCATTCAACTTAACGAAAGATTGCCGATGGTAATAGATGAAGAAACAACTTGGATTGCAAGTTCATCCCATGAAGATACATTCTCTTACACATATCAATTACCAAATTACGAAAAAGAAAACATTAATATTGAAACATTTGTTGATGCTATGACTCCTAATATCAAAAAGAGTGTCTGCAACGGAGAATCGATGAAAGCATTTAGAGATTTGAAGGCTGTCGTTATCTATGATTACTTGGATAATAAACAAGAACTCGTCACGCAAATTAAAATAGACACTAAAAATTGTGAACAACCTGAGTAGAAAAGCGAAGAAGTAAAATATGGATACTTATGTTTTAGGTCACA
>Ga0209396_1000643_pt1 | contig 40217 bp, 34 predicted proteins | sample GOMGulsemesocosm_6_FD_184638 | JGI IMG/M metagenome (GOLD analysis project Ga0209396, IMG submission 184638) | Methane-oxidizing microbial communities from mesocosms in the Gulf of Mexico - GOM8C Gulf of Mexico (SPAdes) (version 2) | ecosystem: Environmental > Aquatic > Marine > Cold seeps...
AATTAAATTTAATAAAACAAAATTACCTCCAGTACTAATATTTATTGGCTTTTACCTGTTAGCAATGTTATCGCATGGTTTTTATGATTTTTGGTTGATAAACAAAGCGGTATCTAATTTTGAAGGGCTTACTACTTTATTCTTTCTAGCTACAGTTCATATATGGTTTATCATGAAAAACAATACCATTAACAGCTCTAATTATTACAATAAGGATATTCGTATTGATAATGATAAAATTAAAATATACTTAATTATTAGCTTGTTATCTATATTTATGAGTAGTTACTTATATGTTGCATTCGCTTGGAATGAAAAAGAAGCCAATAGTTTCTTTCTAAAATCTATATTTTCTTATGGGTACATTATGTTATATTTAATAGCTACTTTATCACGTTTTAATTTAATCCATGGAATACTAAAACCAATTCGTGTGAGTATTAACATACTATTCCCTAGGCTAAAGTAATGCTTTAGGTATTCATCGCAACTACCTGACCAGGAGCATCGTACTGTTTAGTTATAGTTTTTATCTATAATGTAAAAACTCAGCTATTAAACAACCTCATTCTTGTATCGCAGTAAACGTAACGCATTTAAAACAACTAATAATGTTGAGCCTTCATGGATAATAACAGCTGGGCCAATGGTTGCATAACCTAAAATAGTTGCGGGAATTAATACCCCTACAACTCCTAAACTTACCCAAAGATTTTGTTTAATTATCATCTTCGATTTTCTACTCAATCCGATTACAAAAGGTAAGTTTTCAATTTTATCTGACATTAAAGCTACATCCGCAGTTTCGAGTGCTACATCACTTCCTGCAGCTCCCATAGCAATACCTACAGTACTATTTGCCATTGCAGGCGCATCATTTACACCATCACCTACCATTGCAATTTTAGTGTATCGCTTTTTTAATTCTAAAATTGCAGTTACTTTATCTTCTGGTAACAGACTCCCTTTAGCTTCCGTTAAACCAATCTGTTTTGCTATTGAATCACCAACATTTTGATGATCTCCAGTAAGCATAATCATTTTCTTAACACCAATGGATTTCAGGTTTTTAAGCGTACTTCTAGCACTTTCTCTTGGCACATCCATCACACTAATTAAACCTACCAATTCATTTTTATATGCCACTAACATAGCTGTATGACCACTAATTAGCAACTCATTCATTTGAGCTTTAATTTTATCCGAAATAGAAACACGATGATCAATCATTAATTTCTCATTACCTATAAACACCTCTCCTCCATTATATTGTGCTGAAATCCCTTTTCCTTGAATTGCTTTAATTTCAGTTGCTTCATTCTTTACTTTCAACGAAAATTGTAACTTGATATCATTAGCTATCGCCTTTGCTAAAGGATGATTACTTAATGTTTCAACTTCTAATACTAGGTTTAAGAATTTCGTTTTATCAAACCCGTTTACTGGTATGACATTAGTTAGTTTCGGTTTCCCTTCAGTAAGTGTTCCTGTTTTATCAAATGCGATGGTAGTTAAACTGCCTAAATCCTCCAAGGCTCTTCCTCCTTTTATAAGCACACCTCCTTTTGCCGCTCGAGCAATACCACTCAAAACTGCACTTGGTGTAGAGATTGCCAACGCACAAGGACTTGCAGCCACTAATACTGTTATAGCACGATATAAACTTTCATCGAAAATTTCATCTAACACTAAAAAAGCAAAACATAAAGAGATCACCAATACTATTACTATTGGTACAAACCATTTTTCAAACTTCTTGGTTTGTAGTTGTGTAGGCGATTTTTGAGTTTCCGCTTCACTTACCATTTTTATCAAACGAGATACAGTACTGTCTTTACTCATTTTTAATACTTGAACTTCCAAAGTATTATCTCCGTTAATAGCTCCTGTAAAAACAACATTGCTTTTGTCTATATCATTAAATGATGGAAGCTTAGTAAAATCAGCAATCGCCACTTTATCAACAGGCACACTCTCACCTGTAATAGACGCTTGATTAACACTACTGTTTCCTTTAATTATGACACCATCAGCAGCAATTTTAGTATTGGGTTTTATAACAATAATATCGTTTAGTTGTAAGTCTTCAATTGGAATTTCAAGAACTGAACCTTCTCTTTTTACCAAAGCATTTTTTGGCGACAATTCCCCCAAAGCTTCAATAGATTTTTTAGCCTTATTCATAGCGTAACTTTCTAAGGCATGTCCTAAACTGAATAGGAATAACAATAACGCACCTTCTTCCCATCTACCAATATATGCAGCGCCTGCAGCTGCTACAAGCATTAAAAAGTCTATTTCAAACTCTCCTTTTTTTATTTTATCAATGGCTTCTAATGTAGTAAACCAGCCCCCAAAAATAAAAGCTATCATAAAACTGATTAATGAATAGTAACCTGGAAGATTTGTAACTATTTCTATAATTAATCCTAAAAAAAAGAAAACACCACTTAAAACAGCAAAATAGAGTTCAGTTTTTTCACCAAAAACACCTCCATGCTTATGGCTATGACCATCTTTTTCTGAATGCTTTTCTGACATATTTCTATTTTTCTTATCAAACTAGTTTAACGTAAAAGATACGAAATTAGAAAGCTTCACCACTTTAAATTTAAGAATAAAGAGATGAAGCTTTCCTTTTCTAAAAAAGTTTAATGCGTATGCTCTGCTTCACTCTTTTTTAATTCTGCCATTAAATAATAAGCACCACTTTGAGCTACTAAAGCTCCTTTTTCTATAGGGGCTACAAAATCGAATGCTGTAAAGCCGTTACTAGTGTTTTTAACTAACACTTCTTTAGGAGCAAATCCCCAAGATCCATCATCCTCCTTCTCAGCAGTAAAAACAAAATACTGTTCACCTTCCTGAAATATAGCATCTTCCGGTAGAGCTTGCACTAAAGTGTTCTTAGTTATAATACGTGCATTTACATACATTCCAGGAATAAGATTCTTATCTTTATTTTCTATTTCAGCATGCACATGTAATGCTTTCGGCCCCTCTTCAAACGACTTTCCTACGGAGTAAATTTTAGCAGTTAATTCTTTACTACCTATAGATTCGATGGTAAATTGTACCGTTTGCCCATTTTCTACTTTACTGATATCCCTCTCAAACACCATTAAATCGGCATGTATATGATCTGTATTAACCACTTCAAATAAAGGAGTTTGTGGCTGCACATACTGTCCTGATTTAATTTGAACTTTTTCAATAAAACCATTTATCGGACTTCGTACAGGTGCTACTTGAGAAATACTACCATTACGTACACTTTTAGCAGAAATACCTAATAAGGACAACTGACTTTCTAATCCTTTAGCCAACCCTTTTGCACTTGAATATGCCGATTGTGCTAGTTGATAATCTCGACCAGAACCTACATTAGCTTCATATAATTTCTTTTGGCGATTGTAATCTTGCTCCAAGAATGTAAGTTCGTTATAGGTCTGTAAATAATCTGTTTGCATGGTGATTATAGATGGGTGACTGATATAAGCTAAAACTTGACCTTTTTTAACTTTATCCCCTTCTATAGCTTTAATTTTATTGATATTAGCTCCCAAAATACTAGTTACTACAGCTTCATTTTGTGGAGGCACACCTAATTTACCATTCACTTCAATATAGCCCCCCATATTTTGTTCCGTCAGCGCTCCTATTTTAATATCAAGAATATCTATTTGCTTTTGGGTTAACTTCACCTCTTCATCATGCCCATGCTCATCATGTTCATCTTTTTTTACTACTTCGTGATCATGCCCATCACTTTCGTTATGTTGGTTGCTTTCAACTGGTTTTTCAATATGATTTCCTTCTGCATCATGATTATGACCTTCATGACCACCTTGTTTACAACTACTTAGTAGTGATAAAACAATTATTACACTTGTTAAATATATAGTTCCTTTTTTCATCTTTAATATTATTTATTTGGTATTTAAAAAATACTCTAATTGTATTTTGTGCGACATGTATTCTCCTAAAACTTGCCATGTTTTTGCTTCTAACTCAATAGCTGACTTCATGTTTTGCAAAAACGAAAGATAATCCATTGCTCCTTCTTTGTACATCAACACAGCTCCATTACGCTGCTCTATAGCTAAAGGCAAAGCTTTGTCCTTATAATAACTCCAATTACTTTCAGACTGTTTAAAGGCATTCAATAAGCTAATATAATTGCTGTTTAACTGAACTTCTTTTACTTTGTTTTCTTTAGCTATTACTTGTTCGTTAATTCTAGCAGCTTTTGCTTTCGCTCTCGTTTTCATAAATATCAAAGGGATTTGCACTCCTACTTGATAACTACTAAACCCTGACTGACCACCTATTTTCTGAAAGCCATATTGCCCATATATCTTTGGTAAAAACTGAGCGTTAGCCACTTTCTTCTCTGCCTTAGCTTCAGTTAATTGATTATCCCAATACGATTGTAAAGGATGATTGCTCAATTTTAACTCCGTAGTTATCGAAGTTGTATTAAAGCTTGCTAAATCTGTATCAGCTAGAACAAGTAATTCATCAGATAATATCCAGCTGTTCAACTCCTGTAATGCAATTTTAGAATTGGTATTTGCTTGGTCTTTTTTTAACTGAATTAAACTCCCTTCATTAGCCATAAGACTATGCTCTAATTTAGATATTAACTCCGTTTCAAAACGTAAATCAAGTGCTTTATTCAATCTAGAATAAACAGAATTTATTTCCATATAAGATTTATACAAACGTTTTGACACATAAGCCCTTACCCATAATAACTTAACTTGTTGCTTTAACTGTAGATTAGTTAATTCTAATTGCGATTTAGCAGTACTAATTCTAGCGTTCACCAATTTACTTTTTGGAGCTATACCAAAGATATCTATTCCAGTTTGCCCAATTCCAAAAGTGGTATAATCGGGCGAATTATTATTCCCGATTTCCTCTGCTGCTGTGAATAATTGAGTGCTACCAAAATCCCAAGCGATCCCTTTTAAAGCTTTTTCTTTCGCTATAGAAAGGTTTGCTGCTTCAACGGATGGATACTTTTCTAAAGCCATAGCCACCGCTTCATTCATAGTTACCGTTTGTTGCGCTTGAGCTATTCCTAACCCAAACAATAGCACGACTGTTACTACTACTTTTTTAGGTATTATAAATTCCATCTTTTTTTCTTCCATATGCTCCATCCATCTATATAAAACAGGAATCACGAATAAGGTTAATAATGTAGATGTTAGTAATCCTCCAATAACGACTGTTGCTAATGGTTGTTGCACTTCCGCACCCGATGAAGTAGATAGTGCCATTGGCAAAAACCCTAACATATCCGTTAATGCAGTTAATAGAATGGGACGAATACGTCTTCGAGTTCCTTGTTTTATTCGTTCATTTATATCAGTAACTCCTTCTTCTTTCAATTCATTAAATCCACTGATCAATACAAGCCCGTTTAAAACCGCTACACCAAATAACACAATAAACCCAACCCCTGCTGAAATACTAAAAGGCATATCACGAAGTATTAATGAAAATACTCCACCAATAGTCGCTAACGGAATTGCCATATAAATCATGATAGTTTGCTTAAATGATTTTAAAGCCATGAAAATTAGTACGAAAATCAACCCTAAAGCTAATGGAACTACGGTTTTTAATTTCCCGGTTGCACGCTCTAAGTTTTCAAAAGCACCACCATAACGAACATAATATCCAGATGGTAATATCACCTGAGCCTCAATTTTTTGTTGAATTTCTTCTACTAAAGATTTTATATCACGTCCACGAACATTAATCCCTACATAGGTTCTACGATTTGTATTATCTCTACTAATTTGCATAGGACCCGGTTTATAACTAATACTAGCTACCTCTTTTAACGGAATTTGTGTTCCACTAGGTAATGTTACAAATAGGCTTTTAACATTGCTTAAATCCTGTCGTAGCTCTTCTTTAAGACGTACTACCAAGTCAAAACGCTTTTCTCCTTCAAAAATAGTCCCTGCAACTCCTCCTGCGAAAGCTGTTTCTATCAATTTGTTCAACTCATTAATTTGTAATCCGTATTGAGCTAACTTATTTCTGTTGTAGTTAATAGTGATTTGTGGCTGTCCAGAGATAGCTTCCACTTTCATATCGGCAACACCATCTACTGTAGCAACGATTCTCCCTATTTCATCTGCTTTTTCAGCTAATACGGTTAAATCATCACCATACAATTTTACAGCAATATCCTCACGAACCCCCGTAATCAATTCATTGAAACGCATTTCTATTGGTTGGGTGAATTCAAAATTAACTCCTGGAACTTGCTCTACAGCAGCTTTCATGGATGATATCAATTCATCTTTTGAAATTCCACGTGTCCATTCACTTTCAGGCTTAAGAATTACAAATACATCTGCAATATCCATAGGCATAGGATCCGTAGGCACATCTGCAACCCCTATTCTACTAATGATATCTATTACTTCTGGGAAGTCATCTTTTACAATTCTCTCAATTTTTGTAGTTGTAGCAATAGATTCTGACAAAGAGCTTCCTGGTTTTAATATGGCATGAAAAGCCAAATCCCCTTCATCCAACTGAGGGATAAATTCTCCTCCCATTTTTGTAAACACAAATACTGACATAGCAAGCAATGCAATTGAAGATATAACAATGATCTTTCCCTTTGTTAGTGCTTTTACTAAAATATTTTCATATTTATCTTCTAACCAATTAACTACCTTGTCTCCCCAATATTTTTTAGTAACATCCTTAGGTGCTTTTAAAAATACAGAAGTAACCATAGGTACATAAGTTAAACACAACACCATCGCCCCTATCATAGCAAAACTAAACGTCAATGCCATAGGAATAAACATTTTCCCTTCAACACCTTCTAAAGCTAGAATTGGCAAAAAAACAATCAAGATGATAAATTGCCCGAAAAAAGCAGTATTCATCATTTTGGAAGATGCTTTGTAAGTAATTTGATTTCTATCGGTAGCAGTAACTTTTCCAGATTTTTTCATACGTTGATAAATCATGAATACCGTACTTTCTACTATAATTACAGATCCATCAACTATAATCCCGAAGTCAATTGCTCCTAAACTCATTAGGTTAGCCCAAACATCAAAAGCATTCATTAATATAAAAGCGAATAATAAAGATAATGGTATTGTTGACGCAACTATTAAACCACCACGCCAATTCCCTAAGAAAAAGACTAAAATAAAAATAACTATTAAAGCTCCTTCTACTAAGTTTGTTTTAACAGTTGATGTAGTATTGGCTATTAATTTACTTCTGTCCAAAAATGGTTTTATGGTAACTCCTTCAGGTAATGATTTTTGAATTTCAGTAACTCTATTAGTTACATTTTTAATTACTTCATCGGTACTAGCACCTTTCAGCATTAAAATCATTCCTCCAACAGCTTCTCCTTCTCCATTTTTGGTTAAGGCTCCATAACGGGTAGCCGAACCAAACTGAACAGTACCAATATCTTTAACCGTAATTGGAATACCACCTTTATTGTCAACTACGATGTTTTTAATATCATCTAAGCTACGGGCTAAACCTTCTCCACGGATAAAATTAGCTTGATGGTTTTTTTCAATATATGCTCCTCCTGTATTTTGGTTGTTGTTTTCTAAAGCTTCATAAACATCGTTAATAGTTAATCCTATAGCATTTAGTTCATTCTGATCAATACTAACTTCATATTGTTTGGCATTTCCACCAAAAGCATTTACCTCTACTACCCCAGGAACCATTGCCATTTGTCGACGGATGATCCAATCCTGAATAGTTCGTAGTTCAGTAGCATCATATTTGTTTTTAAACTCCGGCGCTACCTCTAAAGTATATTGGTAAATTTCTCCTAAACCAGTAGAAATTGGCCCCATGAATGGTGTCCCAAATCCTTCCGGAATATTTGCTTTTATTTCTGTTAATTTTTCTGATACTAATTGCCGAGGTAAATACGTATCAATATCGTCACTAAAAACGATAGTTACTACAGATAGTCCGAAACGAGAAATAGAACGGATTTCTGTTACTTCTGGTAAGTTTGCTACCGCTACTTCTACAGGATAAGTGACAAATTGTTCAATGTCTTCTGTACCTAAATTGGGTGCTTGGGTTATTATTTGTACTTGATTATTTGTAATGTCTGGAACAGCATCTACAGGAACTTGTTTGACGCTGTAAATACCACCAACAATAAGTGCTAACGTAAACAATGCAATAATAAATTTATTATTGATTGAAAACTCAATAAGTTTATTAATCATTTTATTTTTTTGTTTAAAAAATAGAATTAAGACCGCATTGCTATAAGAATACAGCACAAAGACTCATTATAAGTTTCTATTTTTTGATTGTAATTAATTGAAATATGCACTTACTCTATTGTTTTAGAGGTAAATACATAACATTTCCGCTTTTACGAAAATTAAAATTATTCAATTAAGCAATCTGAGGAGGTTGGAAAAGCTGATCTAAGCAACTGTTTTCATGAAGATTATCATAAGAAATAATCTCTGTTTTTTGTTCAAAACTTGGGAATAAGGTATAGTTAACGTTAGTGTTAATTATTGCAAATGAAAAACCTAACATTGTACAGTGATGATGGTGTTCAGACTGTTTCTCATCTTCACTATCGTGATCATGATGTTCTTGTTGATGCGCTTCATTAAAATAATCTTCATCTGCATGCAATTCAACAGCATCAAACGCTATCACATCAATGTGTGCCTGCGCAGGTGGCATTAAAATTAATAAAGCAAATATGGTTACAAAAAATTTCACTGCGTAAATATACAAAATAATAGCCGTAAGAGTATTACGGCTATTATTTTGTGACTGTTTTAACTAATTTTAATATGCCAATAAGGCTTTTAACTCGTCTTCAAATTTATCTTTTGCAAGGTATTGTTTTTCCAATGTTGGTAAGAAAGGTATTGGTGTTTCTATACTTGATACACGCCTTACTGGTCCGTCCAAAGCTTCAAAACAGTTTTCCATGATTAGCGCTGATAAATCAGAGCCAAATGCACCAAACTCATTGTCTTCCTGTAAAATGATTGCTTTACCTGTCTTTTTAACAGAGTCAAATATTGCTTCTCTGTCTAAAGGAACTAAAGTTCTTAAATCTATTAAATCAGCAGAAATATCAGGGTTGTTTTCTAATGTTTCTAAAGCCCAGTGTACACCAGCACCAAAAGTCACAATAGTAATATCATTACCTTCTTTTAAAATACTTGCTTTTCCTAACGGAATAGTATAGTAATCAGTAGGCACATCTTGATAAACACTTCTATACAAAGCCTTATGCTCGAAGAACATCACTGGATTAGGATCTTCAATTGACGTTGCTAACAATCCTTTTGCATCAGCTGGAAAAGCAGGATAAACAACTTTTAGACCAGGTACTGTAGTAAACCAAGCTTCATTTGTTTGTGAATGAAAAGGTCCTGCTCCTACACCAGCACCACAAGGCATACGAACTACAACATCAGCATTTTGTCCCCACCTGTAATGTGATTTTGCTAATAAATTTACTATCGGATTGAATCCTGAAGACACAAAATCGGCAAATTGCATTTCCATAACCGATTTAATTCCGCTTACAGACAAACCATACGCTGCAGAAACAATTGCTGATTCACAAATTGGTGTATTACGAACCCTATCTTTACCAAAGGCTTCTACAAAACCATCAGTTATTTTAAAAACACCTCCATATTCAGCAACATCTTGTCCCATGATAACCAAGTCATCATGTTTCTCCATTGACTGACGTAATCCTTTAGATATCGCATCAACTAAACGGATACTCTCTGTTTCTTTACTTTTTTCAACATGCTGGTATTCGAATGATTGAAACACATCACTTAACTCATTACTTAAATCGACTTCAATAGCAGGTTCATCAAAAGCAAGTTTTAAATTGTCATTAATTTCCTGTTTAAATTGTTCACGTAATTCAGTTTCTATAGTTTCATTTAAAATACCTTCTCTTTCTAAATAGGTTTTAAAATTCTCTATCGGATCTTTTATTGCCCATGCATCCATTAAATCTTGAGGTACATATTTTGTACCACTCGCCTCTTCATGCCCTCGCATTCTAAAGGTCTTAAATTCTAGTAACACAGGACGTGGATTAACACGCATGTCTTCCACTAAAGCATTCACTTTAGTAAACACTTCTAAAATATTATTACCATCAATGATATGGCTTTCCATACCATATCCTTTACCTCTATCAGCTAAATGCTCACAATTAAATTGCTCACTAACCGGGGTTGATAATCCGTATCCGTTATTTTCAATACAAAAAAGCACCGGTAAACTCCATACAGAAGCTACATTTAAAGCTTCATGAATATCTCCTTCACTAGTTCCACCGTCTCCTGTAAAGACTGCACAAACTTGCTTATTATCTTTTAATAAATTTCCTAAAGCAATACCGTCTGCTAAACCAAATTGCGGACCTAAATGCGATATCATTCCTACAATATTAAACTCTTGAGTACCAAAATGGAAACTACGATCTCTACCCTTGGTAAATCCGTTTGCTTTTCCTTGCCACTGTGAGAACAGTCTGTACAATGGAATTTCTCTAGTAGTAAATACACCTAAATTACGATGCATTGGTAATATATACTCTGACTTGCTTAAAACAGCTGTTACTCCAACTGAAATTGCTTCTTGGCCAATACCAGAAAACCATTTTGAAATTCGTCCTTGACGTAACAAAATAAGCATCTTTTCCTCGATCATTCGAGGTTTTAGCATTGAACTATATAATTGTAATAAAGTATCGTTAGATAAGTCTTTTCTATCGAAAGTTATTGGGGTATTTTCGGTTATGGTTGGGTTCATTTTCTTTTAAATATATGTCAAATTTGAGTAAAAAAATATTAGTATCAAAAGCAACAGCATCTTTTTTTAACAATATCTAGTCGCTATCACTAATAAAATAACAACTTATAGTTATTATTTTTGAATATTAGGTAATCATAAAGCATATAAAGACAAGTAATTATTAATAAGTCTTCTTTTAATTGAATTGTATTGAATGCTTGTTTTTACTACATTTGTTGTAATAAAATGTTTTACTTAACGAAGAGTTATTAACTGTTTTTATACTTTAAAAAATGCAAAACATACCGAGTGTTGACTTATCTGATTTTTTATCAGAAGATCCCTTAAAAAAACAAAAATTCATTAATGAAATAGGAAAAGCCTATGAAGAGATAGGATTTGTTGCCTTAAAAGGACATTTTTTAAACGAAGTATTAGTAGACAGTCTTTATTCAGAAATAAAAAACTTTTTTAACTTACCCATAGAAACGAAGCGTTCCTATGAAATTGAAGGTATTGGCGGACAACGTGGATACATTTCTTTTGGTAAAGAATCTGCTAAAGGGAAAAAAGAAGGGGATTTAAAAGAATTTTGGCACTTTGGTCAATATGTTGAGAACAACCCTGTTTTAGAAGCAGAATACCCCGCTAATGTAACGGTAAATGAATTAGCACAATTTAATACTGTTGGTAAAGAAACCTATCAAATGCTGGAGAAAACTGGGGTTTACGTATTACGTGCATTAGCCTTGTTTTTAGATTTAGATGAACATTATTTTGACAATTTCATTAAAAACGGAAATAGTATTTTACGTCCGATACACTACCCTCCTATTACTGTGGAACCTAAAAATGCAGTACGTGCCGCAGCTCATGGTGACATTAACTTAATTACTTTATTAATGGGGTCACACGGTAAAGGATTACAAGTGCAAAATCATGCAGGCGAATGGATTGACGCCATAACTGAACCAGATGAATTGGTGATTAACGTTGGTGATATGCTTTCTAGACATTCTAACAATAGATTAAAATCAACCATACACCGAGTTGTAAATCCTCCTAAAGAATCTTGGGGAACATCACGTTACTCTATTCCATTCTTTATGCACCCTGTAAGTGAAATGCCTTTAAATTGTTTAGATAATTGTATTACTACAGAAAACCCTAAAGACTTTGAAGATATTACTGCTGGAGCGTTTTTAACAGAACGCCTTATTGAACTTGGATTAATAAAGAAATAAGTATACCGTAAGTAGATAACGTTTTTAGCGTTTACTATTTACTCCCACCACTTACTAAAAAAATGAAAGATATGGATTTAAAAGATCAACTTAAAAACCTGTTTCCAAAACACGAGGAAACGAAAGAAACGGAAGAAATTACTCCTGAAAAATCAGGTATATGGCTGCAAGAAGAACCATTGTTATGTAAATATGAAAAACGTAAAGGAAAGCCGATTACTATTATTGATGGCTATACTGGTGCTACTTCCGACTTTAAAGCACTTGCGAAAGAACTGAAGCAAAAACTAAGTGTTGGCGGTAGTTTTAAAGATGATAAAATTATTATTCAAGGAGATTATAGAGATACCATAATGGAATTATTAATTACCAAAGGATTTAAAGTAAAACGTGTTGGTGGATAATATTACCTGATTACATAATTATGAAAATAGTCGAATTTCTAAATTTAGAAATTCGACTATTTTTTTATGATACAATTGCTAATTATTTAAAGTACTAATCTAAACAACAAGCAAAAACACAAGACAAGACACTGAATGTTAATATGTTACAGCATAATTGTAAGTTAAAAAACATTAATATTGAAAAGATATGCTTAACTTTATAAGGGATTGTTTACCATCCTCAACGCTACTTATATGAAATCTACACAATTACATATTACAAACGGAGATAACACTACATTAGCCCTACAAAAACTAAAGATAGATGGAGATATTGTTACGTGGCGTGAAATGCTTTGTGAAGGAAAAACTACTATTGATGTGGGCTCAGAAAGTTTTTGGAAATCTAGGTTTGATTTTTTTTCGAGGAACTACAAAATAACAAAAAAGCATTTTATAAATAGTACTTTAAAAGAATTCAGAAACTTATGTAATCATAAATACCAGGAGGAAATAATACTATGGTTTGAACATGACTTGTTTTGTCAAATTAATATGATTGCAGTAATTTCATGGTTAAAAAAGCATAGACCAAATGCAACAATAGCGCTAGTTTCACCTGAAAACAAAAAGGATCCCAAAAAATCTTTAAGACTACATAAACTAGCACAAAAAGAGCTTGTTTCCTTTTATACAAATCGGGTTGTATTAACTAAAGAAGATATTGGATATGCAGATTATATTTGGCAGTTATATTGTTCAAAATCACCATTACAACTACAAAATATAATAACAGATCCACATACACATTTTAAGTATTTACCTGATGCTATAGAAGCGCATTTACAACGATTTCCAACTATAAAAAATGGTTTAAATAAAATAGAGAACACCATTTTAGAAAGAGCGCTTGCAGGTTCATATTCCTCTAAAAAAAGTTTTATTCAGAAATTACTTCAAAATCAAGGCATATACGGCTTTGGAGCTGAACAGTACGAAAAAAAAATAACCGATTTAAAAGGTTTGTTTCGCAGTTTTTCTCCAGTAGTCTTGAATGATTTGGGTCATGATGTACTTCAAAAAAAGCAAAACTATTACCATTCCATTAAAAACGATCTTTCCTATTTAGGAGGTTCATTAAAATACAAGTACTTATACAATGAAATTGATGGTAAATTATTAAAATTATAGTTATTTTTGCTCAATACATAAGTCTTTAATGAAACTTAAAAAATCAGAATTAATCATCAATAATGACGGAAGTATTTATCATTTAAATTTACTTCCTGAGGATTTAGCAACTACAATAATTACTGTTGGAGATCCTGATAGAGTTAGTAGTGTAACAAAGTATTTTGACACTATTGAATTTTCTAAACAAAAACGTGAGTTTAAAACAGAAACTGGCTATTATAAAGGAAAACGAATTACTGTAATTTCTACAGGGATTGGTACTGATAATATAGATATTGTATTTAATGAGTTAGATGCATTGGTAAATATCGATTTTGAAACAAGGACTATTAAACCTAATCATACATCATTAGAAATTATTAGAATAGGCACTTCTGGAACCATACAAAACACCATTCCAGTTGATTCAATTTTGATATCTGAATTAGCTGTAGGTTTTGACAGCTTATTGCATTTCTATGATAGTAAACATATTCAAAACAAAGCGATTTCAAAAGCTATCATAGCACAAACAAACTGGTCAGAAGATAAATCAAAACCTTATGTAGTTTCATATGATGAAAATTTAGGAGCTAAATTTAAATCAGATAGTGTTATTAATGGTTTTACAGCTACGAATGTTGGCTTTTACGGACCACAATCACGCACATTGCGATTAGCACTACAAGATGGTGAATTAAATAATAAATTGGCTAATTTTTCATTTGAAGGTAATAAAATTACTAATTTAGAGATGGAAACTGCTGGGATATATGGACTAGCTAAATTACTAGGCCACAAAGCAGTATCTATGAATGCTATTTTAACCAATAGAGCTACAGGTGATTTTTCTGAAAATCCTGATAAAATAATAGATGACTTAATTGTATATTGCCTTACAAAACTGACATAAATGATGACAGAATTCAGCTGGAAACATAAAATACTCTTTGGAACAATAATGGCTCTTATGCATACCATCTTGTTATTTCTTATAAATAAAATTTCTGGTGACGCTCCTAATTTAAAGTCACTTTTTATGCAAGGTTTTTTTATGGGACTATTTTTCATCCTTTTGTTTCCATATATAATGAAACGTACAGCAAAAAAATTAGCTAAGAAAGTTGACATACTAGTTAAAGATATTATTAGCAGTCCTGAGGAAATTATTTATGATGGTGGAGCAAACCAAATATTGGAAAAAGAAGGAGTTGGAGGTAAATTATTTATCACTAACCAACGTGTTTTATTTATTTCTCATAAATATAATATTCAAAAAGGTACTACAAGTATTCCTTTGAACAATATAACATCAATAGAAAAAAATAAAGTAGCCAAAATATTCAATACTGGTATTACAATTATTTTAAATGATACTACTAAATATAAATTTGTAGTTAACAACCAAGACGAATGGTTCAATCAATTAAATTCATATATTCAAGTAGCTTAAAACTATGAAAAACTTTAAAATCGGAGGGGTTCCAGAACATTTTAATTTACCTTGGTATTTGACTTTACGCGATAAGTCCTATCATGAAAAAGATATCAATTTACGTTGGCATGATTTTTTTGGTGGTACTGGTCAAATGTGTAAAGCTTTACGTGATAAAAAAATAGACTTGGCCGTTATTCTTACTGAAGGTATTATCCGTGATATTATTGATGGTAATGAATGTAAAATTGTGCAGATTTACACAAAATCTCCTTTAGTATGGGGAATCCATGTTGCTAGCAATTCAGCTTATAAGTTTATAAACGATTTGAAAGGTAAAAAAGCTGCTATTAGTCGTTATGGGTCAGGTTCCCATCTAATGGCCTATGTAAATGCCGAAAACAATAACTGGGACACTAAAAAGGATTTAGATTTTGAAGTAATTGAAAATCTTGATGGCGCTGTTTTGGGATTGCCTAATGGAATAGGTGATTATTTTATGTGGGAAAAATTCACTACAAAACCTTATGTTGATAATGGCACCTTTAGAGTAATTGACCACTGCCCTACGCCTTGGCCTTGTTTTGTTATTGCTGTCAGAAATGAGGTACTTCAAGAAAATGAGGATGCAATTAAAGATATTTTAGAAATCATTAACAATACGACAGCAGAATTTAAAATGATTCCGAGTATTGACAAAATGATTGCACACAGATATGACCAAAAATTAGAAGATGTACAGGAGTGGATGGGTATAACTGAATGGTCACAAGAAAACCTAGACAAAAATACAGTTACTAAAATTCAAGATAGATTATTGGAATTGGATATTATTCCAAGAAAAGCTGCTTATGAAGAATTGATTTATAGTTTATAAAACCCAATCAATCTCACTTATATTGTTATATTTCAAATAAACATTTGTTTTCAAAAAATGTTCATTTCCAAACCAATACCCCCTATTAGCACTTAAAGGCGATGGATGTCCCGTTTCTAAAACACAATGTTTACTGGTGTCAATTAATTTTATTTTCTTTTTAGCATAACCTCCCCAAAGTAAAAACACTACACTTTCTTTTTGATCAGAAATCATTTTAATAACAGCATCTGTAAATGTTTCCCAACCTTGTTTTTGATGACTCCCAGCCTTAGATTCTTCAACCGTTAAAGTAGCATTTAATAACAATACACCTTGTTTTGCCCAAGCTTCTAAATCACCTGTAGCAGGATACAATGTATCATAATTGACACTCAATTCTTTCAGAATATTAACTAATGAAGGTGGGTGTTTTATTCCATCATGTACCGAAAAACACAATCCATTAGCTTGTCCTTTTCCATGATACGGATCTTGACCTATGAGCACTACTTTTACATTTTCAAATGCGCAATGATTAAATGCTGAAAATATTTGTTCATGCTCCGGAAAACAAGTACTATTTTTATATGCATTCGTAATGAATGTATCTAGCGTTTGAAAATATTCTTTTTCAAATTCTAGTTGTAATACATTTTTCCAACTTGATTTTATTGTTTTATACATCATCACAAATGTAATAAAAAAAGCCTCACATAATGTGAGGCTTTTTTGTAATGATATTAATATTCAATTATCTCTTCAAAGAGAAATGCGCTTTCAATTCTTTTTGAGTACTATCAGCTCCTTCAATATAAATAATTTTGAACCAATAGTCAGATGCTGGCATTTGACTACCATTATAAGTTCCATCCCAACCTTCGCCATCAGGATCAAGCTGTGATAATAACTTTCCAAATCTATCAAAGATATAAATTTGAGAAATTGGAATTCCTTCTTGACCTATAATTGCCCATGTGTCGTTAATCCCATCACCATTTGGTGTAAAGAAATGTGGGTAATCAATTATGGCTACTGTCTCATCTGTTGACCAACAATTCTCTCCATCTGAAATAGTTACTATATGTATTCCAGGACTTACATTCGTAAATGTTCCGTCCATGGTAGGCTCTGCCCCATCTAAGCTGTACCAGAATATTATTCCTGGTATTGTTGATGTAGCTGTAGCTACTATTTCATGTGAATCCGAAAATGCATTTGTCGTTACATTGGCATCAAATCCTTGTGGAACTCCTGAAACCTCAATAGTTACTGGTTGTGAAATATTTATACAGTCTAAATTTGTAGGTCCTGAAACAGTAACGGTATAATCACCAGGTAAGGTAACCGCTAAAGTTTGATTTGTTGCTCCAGCAATATCCACTCCATTTAATGCCCATTGGTAATTGTAGGCAGCAGTTGCAGCTGGACCTGCTGTAGCAGTTAAAACAGGTAACGTTGTATTGGTTAATGGCACTCCATTTTCATCAACACAAATAACGTTTTTATCTGCAACAACGTCTACTTCTGGTACTGGAACATATAATTGAAATTCAACTATTGTGTAACAACCGGTACCATTAGTTATAGGATTTATTCCAAAGCCGTCATTAATTACACTAACATATATTGTTTGTGGATTAACGATATTGGTATAAGTTGCTGGATTTTCAATAGGATTAGTTCCAGTTGCTGCATCATCAACACTTGTGTAATAAGCTGCCGACACTCCTGACTCTCCATTTAAAATTGCAATTTCCCATTGCGTTAAATCAAATTCAGCAACTTGCTCAGAAATAGCTCCTGATCCATCAACGTTTCCATCACATTCTTCCATAACTCCGCCGTTCCCTAAAGTATCTATTATTTCTTGATTATTTAAAGGTGTTGGGTTTGGATTTACATGTAAATTAACAATCGCTACGGCATAACAATCAGAAATTGGATTGTGTACTCTTGCAAAAATTGCTTGAGGATTAATAGCATTTTCATAGGCTGTTGGCGTAGCAATAAATTCAATTATTGGTAAAGTTGCTGCTCCTAAGCCAGCTTCCGCGGCTATTGCAGTTGTATAAAACTCTACATTAACACCTGTTGTTCCTCCTGTAATGATACTAATATAGTCTGTTAAATTAAAAATGATTTTTCCATCACTAACTTCATTCTCTAAATTATCATCACATACTTCAATTTGAGTGTATTCAGCTGTTGGTAATAAATCAACATGTAATGTAATTGCTTTTATAGTTGAACATCCCGTAGCAGGTACTGTAACCGAACCGGTATGGGTTACAACAACATAAATAACCTGATCTGGCGTTGAAGTGTTTTCGTACGCGAAAGGATTTCCTATTAACGATGCTGGATCAGGATTTCCCGAAGCAAACAAAGCAGTATAATAGGTAGCAGTATACTCTGAAGTATCTCCTCCAGCTGCAATTATTTCTGCGTATAACGTTGTTTGTTCGTATGATGGTAAGTCAAATATTACAATTCCATCTGTAATATCTGGCATTTCCTCACACTGTGCATAAGTAAGCTCTTCGCTTGGTAATACAGGACTATTGATCACTAAAAGATTTATAGGTACCAAAGTATAACACGCTAATCCACTTACAGACAATTGTGCATAAATGGTTTGTGTAGCTCCAATACCATCTCCATCAGTATCCACATTTTCATATAATACTGAAGTATCTATAGCTCCTACTCCTTGATCCGCTTCTGCTTGAGTTTCATAAAACAATACATTCACTCCAGCAATTCCTCCTGTTAAATCAGCAACAATAGTATTTAAATCAAAATATCCAAAGGTATCATTGTCCGTATCACAATAAACTATTGGATTGGTAAAAGGAAAAGATTGTGGAGCAGCAACTACTTCTAAAGTTATCTCCATAGTATTGATACATCCAGTTATTGCATCTTCAATACGAACACCTATTACTTGAACTGTTGGAGTTGTATTTACATAACCATCAGTTATTACACCAGTATTTCCTTGTGCATCACCTAAAGTTAAATGATAAGTAACTATATAATTGTTAGCACCAATAATTAAATCTGTTTGGTTTGCAAACTCATCAAAAGTTGCAAAACCATCAATTACATCAGTATCACATTCTTGATATAAAAATGCTGCTGGGTTTGTTGGTAAAGTTGGTAATGGATCCAAGAAAATAGTTACTGTTGTAGTTGCTACAACACAAACATTGGCTGCATCATTAAAATCAACCTCTATTGTAATTATTTCTTGTGCTAATGTTCCCGCATATGCATTTGGAGTTGCTATTACAACATTGTTTTCATCATAATAAGTAACTGTAGTGTTGGTTTGTGTTCCAACTACTTCAGCTTCAAATTCTGCTACTAAATCATAAAGCTCAGTTCCATCTGCTCCTACATCACATAATCTCATTTCTGGATTTGCAACTGCATTAGCTACAGGACTTGCATCAATTTCTATTGTAAAAGATATTGTTGCAAAACATGTTGTGTTAGCATCATTCTCTACTCTAATAAATATTGTTTCAGGATCTGTAGTATTTACATACGGACTAGTAATTAATCCAGTTGCTGTTCCAGCGTCTGCATTTACTTGACTATCATAGTAAGAAACTGTCATTCCTGTTTGTCCACCTAAAACTGCTACTGTTTGAGTAGCAAAATCAAATGATTCACTACCGTTATTATCAGTATCACATAAACGTAAATTTGGTATTGCATTGGCTACAGGTATTGCATCCAAGAAAATAGTTACTGTTGTAGTTGCTACAACACAAACATTGGCTGCATCATTAAAATCAACCTCTATTGTAATTATTTCTTGTGCTAATGTTCCCGCATATGCATTTGGAGTTGCTATTACAACATTGTTTTCATCATAATAAGTAACTGTAGTGTTGGTTTGTGTTCCAACTACTTCAGCTTCAAATTCTGCTACTAAATCATAAAGCTCAGTTCCATCTGCTCCTACATCACATAATCTCATTTCTGGATTTGCAACTGCATTAGCTACAGGACTTGCATCAATTTCTATTGTAAAAGATATTGTTGCAAAACATGTTGTGTTAGCATCATTCTCTACTCTAATAAATATTGTTTCAGGATCTGTAGTATTTACATACGGACTAGTAATTAATCCAGTTGCTGTTCCAGCGTCTGCATTTACTTGACTATCATAGTAAGAAACTGTCATTCCTGTTTGTCCACCTAAAACTGCTACTGTTTGAGTAGCAAAATCAAATGATTCACTACCGTTATTATCAGTATCACATAAACGTAAATTTGGTACTGCATTGGCTACTGGAATTACAGAAACTACAATAGTCCCTTGTTGTGTTGCCACATCAGCATTTAAACAACCTACCGTTGTAACTGTATAATTAAATGTACCGGTTACGGTTGGAGTACCTGTAATAGTAAAAATACTTGTAGCCGCATTATAACTTCCTGTTACACCTGCAGGTAAACCAGCATCTACTACTACATCTACAACCTCATTACCTGCTAAATAGGTAATATCCGTTATACTATCCCCTTCACAAATGTTTTGTGCATCAGTTCCTACTGCAGAATCTAAATCTAAAGTACATTCTGTACAATTGTCTAAAACATTAATAATTATGTCTTGTTGATGTTCACATCCAAATTCATCCGTAACTACATAAGTATAGGTATATGTTTGACCTCCTACGTCAAAAGGACCAACGGTAATATCATTCGTAATTTGATCTCCTTCACAAGTTTCTCCTGCAGGGCAACCATCAGGTCCTGGATCATTAACTACAGTACTTGTTGCAGTTTGAGCTGTAAACGCTGGTAAAGCAGGTCCAGCTCCAGTATGTACCCACATACCACTTGGCGAAGTTGTATTGTCTGAAATTGTTAAATCAGGAGTTACATGTTCAATTGATCCAAAACAAGAACCAGGAAAAACTAAACTCCAACTTGTTAATACCCCATCATCAATACTTAAATTATCTGTAATTCTTAATGTCCAAACCCCATTCATTTGAGCGCCATCAAAGGCTGTAAATGGATTTGTTGATGTATATGTTGTTGAATCATAATAAGTTCCACCTTCACACGCCCCTGCATATATTGGAGCACAATTTACAATATCCGGATCTGTAGATGGAATATCTGCGCCCCCCCATGCAACACCTCCAGTACTTACTACTGAATATGCCGCTGTACAACCAGGTACTTCATCATCTGCTTGATTTGCACAGGTACCAAAGTGAGTACCACCACCTTCTTGATCGTATAAACGCACTATTTCACCACTTGGAGCTACTAAATCTATCGTTAAATCTCCTGAATACGAATGTTCTATATCAAAATTAACGGTAGGATAACAGCCTGGAGTCATTGTATCACCGGCTGGGAAGAACCCAGAGAAGTCTAATGGTGAATTAAAAACTTGCCCTAAGCCATCAGGTAAACCAATTGGTGGCGCGTTTAATGATGGTGATGCTTGTACATTTGTTTGAGAAGTAACAACACCAATTAAATCCACTGAATGTCCACAATCAACATCTAATGTTGTTACGGGTGTATTTGCACCAACAACACTTGCCCCAGAACCAGCATAACTAGGTGGGGGCATGATACGTATTAGCTTAACTTTAGGCGGACTTAAACAACCTAATGGATCATCACCTACATCATCACTTCTAACAGCAAGACTCATTTGATATACGCCATCACCTGGGTATATATGCGTATTAGTTGGTGTATTTGTAGTATCAATAGTTCCATCACCCCATACCCATTCATATGTAGTAATTGTGGTTCCTGCTACAGTTGTAGAAGGAGTTGCATCAAATGATACTGTTGTGTTTCCAGGGTTTAAAGATGTTGTAGAACATAAATCTAAAGTACTCTCATCAACTAAATTTGCCACTGGAGGTGTACAAGGTACATAACACGTTATATTTGCAGCCCAACCTATTTTTTGCGATGTATTATTAGATGTAAATACAAAGGTTATACACCCATCAGGGCTAATTGATTGAATTGTGAATGGCGATAACAAATCACAATAAGCTTGATTATCAATTGCTGTAGCAACTGAGTTCCCATGATAAGCTGTTAAGGGATCTGTACAAGCAGTATCTGGTCCTTGAGTTTCAAATTGCGTAAACTCAACCCTAATCACTGAACCTGGGTTTGTTACTAAATCTGGACAAAATGTAAGCGTGTAATCCTCATCAATACTGTATAATCCACTTGGTCCACCAGAATCATAAAAAGTACCAGAGCATGTTGTTATGGTACCGGTATCGGTTCCCATAATATAATCTTGCGAAAATGTAATACTACTTACTAGTAGTGCTACAAAAAGAAATATTTGTTTTGTTTTCATAGCTATTAGAAATAAAGTAGATTATTTTTTAATTCCTGATCATACATATACACGTACCAAAGCTCTTTAACTGTAAGTGCTCTATTTACTTTATCGGATAATTTATTAAAATACGTTAAGGCTTCCTGATAATAGACGTATTCATCTTGATATTTTGTTTTGAAATTATGGATATCTTCTTTAGAAAAATCGGACATAAAATTTTTATCAAGTGATTGATTTGTTACAGTATTTAATTTTTCACTGTAATCAATAAACTTAAAAAATTTCGGTCTGAATATAGCGTCTGGCGGTAAATTAACTTCTTTTCCTTTGTAGGTGAATTTTCCTGTTTGTTGCGCAAAAGTTGCTGTGCAAACAAACAATGCAAAAAAAGCACAACAAAGCTGTACGATTTTTTTACTACTTCTCTTTTTCATGGCTTCTAAATTAGAATTAAGGTATTTAAATATTAACTAGGGGTATTTAATTTTCACAAATATATGCTAAGTTTTATAATTTTCATACTAAACAGCACTTGTGTTATAGTTACAACGTGTTAAACATTTTACTCCCTACCCCCCAAGAAGAACATTTTTTAATATATTTTTGCCTACATAATTTTTATAAATGATTTCAATACATCCAAAAACATTAGAAGATCTTGAACTTCAGCAAGTACTGCAGCATGTTCATACACATGCTATAACTATTTTAGGAAAGCAACAGGTATTAGAAATCATACCTTTTTCTGACAAAACAGAATTATCAATAAGTTTAAACCACACTAATGAGTATTTATCTTCATTTGATAATGATAACACGATACCTAATCATTATTTTGAGGATATTGATGAAGAGCTCGCTTCTTTAACTATTGAAAACTATTTTTTGGAGATAGAAAGTTTCAGAAAAATCAAAACAATTTCTGAAGCTTCAAACTTATTGCTAGTATATTTTAAGAAATTTAAAGAATACTACCCTACTCTACACGATACCTCTTCTGAAATTGAATACACCAAAGTAATTACTCAGGCAATAAATGCCATTATTGATAAGTTTGGAGATGTAAAAGATTCTGCTTCCGCTGAACTAGGCATTATCAGAAGACAGTTAAAAGGTTTGCAAGGACGCATCAATCAAAGTTTCATGAGCTCATTAACTCATTTTAATGGCCTAGGCTATTTAGATGACATTAGGGAAACTGTAATTGATAATAAAAGAGTTCTTGCAGTTACCGCTATGCATCGTAAAAAAGTTAAAGGATCTTTATTAGGAAACTCAAGAACTGGTAGTATTGCATATATCGAACCTCAAGCAACACTGCAATTAAGTAGGGAGTTACAAGATTTAGAATATCGAGAACGAAATGAAATTGTTAAAATATTAAAATCTTTAACTGCTTTTATAAGAGATTACCAACCGTTATTAGCACAATATCAAAACTACTTAACTTTAATTGATGTTATTTCGGCTAAAGCAGCTTATGCTAAGCAATTAAATGCCATTCTTCCTGAAGTAGTTTCTAATAGAGAACTATATATTAGAGATGCCTTTCATCCAATATTATACATAGCTAATAAAGAAAAAGGGGTCAAAACTTTTTCTCAAACTATAGAATTAGACAATAACAACAGGATTATTGTTATTTCTGGTCCTAATGCAGGAGGAAAAAGTATCACCTTAAAAACTATTGGATTATTACAAATCATGTTACAATCTGGATTATTGGTACCTGTTCATGAGCGTAGTAAAATGTGCTTATTTGACAACATCCTTACTGATATTGGTGATAATCAATCAATCGAAAATCAGTTATCTACATATAGCTATCGATTAAAGAACATGAATAAATTTTTAAAAAAGTGTAATGCTAAAACACTATTTTTAATTGATGAGTTTGGTACAGGTTCCGATCCTGAATTAGGAGGAGCATTGGCCGAAGCTTTTTTAGAAGTATTTTATGAGCGTAATGCTTTTGGAGTAATTACAACTCACTACGCGAATTTAAAAATCCTTGCCGATGAGTTGCCAGAGATGACCAATGCTAACATGATGTTTGATAATAAAACATTAGAACCTACTTATCAATTAGCTCTAGGACAACCAGGTAGCTCCTTTACTTTTGAAGTTGCTCAAAAAAATGGTATTCCATATAGTTTAATTAATAAAGCTAAGAAAAAGGTTGAACGTGGTAAAGTAAGGTTTGATAAAACCATTGCTAAATTACAAAAGGAACGTTCCAAATTAGAAAAAACGACTAAAACCTTGTCTACTGAGGAATCCAAAAAACGTTTGGAAACGGAGAAACTTGAAAAAGTAAATCAACGGATACAGGACAAGCTAGAAAGTTATCAGCAACTATACGATGCCAATCAAAAACTTATTTCGTTGGGTGATCGAGTAGATAAAATGGCTGCTACTTACTTTAATAATCGACAAAAAAAGACGTTAATTGGAGAGTTTTTAAAATTGATTGAAGTTGAAAATTCAAAACGGAAAAAACTTACTAAAAAAGAGAAAGTTGTTCAGAAGAAAAAAGTAGCTGTTATTAAAAAAGAAGTGGAAGAAAAAGTAGCTGTGATCCGTGAGAAAAAAGTAGAAGAAAAGAAAATTGCTGCTTTACAACCACCAAAACTAAAACATGTATTACGTGTTGGTGATCGAGTACGCTTAATTGATAGTAGGTCAGTAGGTGATTTGGAAAAAATAGAAAAAAAGAAAGCATTTGTAAATTATGGGTTCTTCACTTCTGAATGCAAAGTAGATCAACTGGAATTAGTACAGCGAATGAAGAAGTAGTCAAAATAAAAATTTGTTATTACTATAATATAAAGAAATAGTAAAAAGAGTATATTTAATCATGCTTGACACCTTGCCAAAAAATAAAAAAATAATTCTCTTTGATGGAGTTTGCAATCTTTGCAATTCCTCCATCAACTATGTTATTGACCATGATAAACAGGATGTTTTCAGGTTTGTTTCCTTACAATCTGACTTAGGAAAAATTATTCAAGAACATTTAAGTATTCAAAACACAAGTTTAGACACTATTATTCTTTACATTCCTAATGAGACCTATTACATCAAATCAACTGCAGCATTAAAAATTATAACAGCATTCCCAGGTGCTTGGAAACTAATGCACGTTTTCACAATTATTCCTTCTGGAATTAGAGACCTTGTGTATAATTATATTGCAAAAAATAGATATAATTGGTATGGTAAGCAGGATAGCTGTAGAATACCTACTATTGAATTAAAATCGAAGTTTTTATAAATTAAAACTCACCTAATTATTTATTAAAGTTTTGTTATATTTTGAAATAAGTTGGCATACTTAAAAAAAAAACAGATATTCGTGCTAAATACTGTAGCATCATTTTGTAATGATGGTCCAATATTTTGTTAAGTCTATTATTTATAGTACCTTAATACTTGTTAAATGTTATATATCTAAAAATAACTAGTTGTTTTATACTGTTAGATACTTTTAAATATAGGGAACCACAAAAATTGAACGTAAAAATGACAATAGAAAATTTAATAAAAGAAGCTAACGATTTAGAAGAAAACTATAAATCATTCAAATCAAGGAATGAAAAAATTATAGCTTCAAAAAAGGCTAAAGAGCTAGTCTTAGGAATTAATGAAGTTTATAAAGAAACTAAGGACTCTAACTTGATGGATATCATGAAGAGAATTACTGAAATTAAAATTAAACTTGAAAAAAGACTAAAAGGAAGATTAACGTCTTAATTACAAACTCTTTTAAAGCAAAAAGGGATAAACTATATGGTTTATCCCTTTTTATTTTATTAATACCCGTGATTTAGGAAACTTAGAGTCGCTCCAAGAATATAGACTTCATGTTCTAATTCTGAACCAAATCATTTACAACTCCAGTTTCAACCGCAGCAATTTTTACCGCTAAACAAACAATTTGCATTGCTTGCTCTATTTCATCTATCGTTGGGCAAGAAGGCGCTAAACGGATATTACTATCATTCGGATCGTTCTTATACGGATAGGTTGCTCCTGCTCCAGTTAACTTCACTCCCGCTTCGGCAGCTAAAGCCACAACTCTTTTTGCACATCCATTAGGCACATTAAAACTAATAAAATACCCTCCTTTTGGCTTGGTCCAAGTCGCTAAACCGGTTCCTGATAATTCTTGTTCTAAAATAGCTAAGGTTTTATCAAAACGTGGTTTTAACAAGGCAGCATGTTTTTTCATGTGTCTCTGTAAACCTTCTATGTTTTTAAAAAAACGAGTATGTCGTACTTGATTTAATTTATCTGGTCCAATAGTAGAGAAAAACAAATGCCCTCTATACCAATCCATATTTGCTACACTTCCTCCTACAGCTGATACTCCAGCACCAGCAAATGTAATTTTTGAAGTTGAACATAAAATAAAAGGTCTATTCTCATTTCCTTCTTTTTTACAAGTATCTAAGATATTTTTCAATTCATCTATATCTTCTGACAAATGATGTACTGCATAGGCATTATCCCAAAATATTCTAAAATCAGTAGCAGCGGTTTTCATAGCACTCAAGCGGTCAACTACTGTATCAGAACAACTTAACCCTGTTGGATTACTGTATTTTGGCACTATCCAAATCCCTTTAATACTTTCGTCATTTGCAACCAATTGCTCTACTTCATCCATATTTGGACCATCTGGAGTACAACTCACTGGTATCATTTCAATACCAAAGTGTTGGCAAATACTAAAATGACGGTCATATCCGGGTGATGGACAAATAAACTTTATTGGTGCTTTCCCCCAAGCTTGTTTACTATCACACATCCCATGAGTCATACCTCTAGAAACGATATCATGCATAATAGAAAGGGATGCATTCCCTCCTATTACTACTTCATCAACTGTAGATACTTCAAGAAAGTCTTTAAACAATTTTTTCGCTTCAGGAATACCATCTAAGCCACCATAATTACGAGTGTCTGCATCAGTAATAGTTTTATAATCTGTTGAAGAAACAGTATCTAATAATTCATTAGACAAGTCTAATTGTGCTGCACTAGGTTTTCCTCTAGACATATCTAAAGCCAAGTTTTTAGCTTTAAATACTTCAAATTTTGATTGTAGTTGATCCAATGTCATTGTTGTGTGTTTTTAATAGGCCTCAAAGATAGGTTGAACCGATGAAATCTCCTCTTTTTTTGTTACAAACATTACAACCCTACTCTGTCCAATTCCGCCACCAATGGTATACGGCAATTCTCCTTTTAATAAAGCAGTATGAAAAGGTAGTTTACTACGTTTTTCTTCTCCTGTAATCAATAACTGATGCGCTAAAGCTTCCTCGTCTACGCGGACTCCCATGGAGCTAATTTCCAAACTTTTCCCACGTAACTCATCCCAAACTAATAAATCTGCATTAATTCCGGGCAAACCTTTTTCATCTTTTGTAGTCCAATCGTCATAATCTGGCGCTCTTAAATCATGTGCCTCACCATGTGATAATTTGTCTCCTATACCCAATAACAAAACAGCTCCAAACTCTTTAGCTATAGCATGTTCTCTTTCTTTTGGAGTTAACTCAGGGTGCCTTAAATACAATTCTTCAGTATGCAACACTTGTAATGATTCCGGTAAAACGGGTTTTGTTGCCATTTTTTCTGATATTGATTCCTCTGTAATCTTTAAAGCATCATATACCGATGTACCATGCTCTATTAAAGTATCTATTGTTCTTTGTTCTTTAGTAATTACTTTTTCCCAATCCCATTGATCTACTAAATGAGAATGGATGTTTGACAATTCTTCATCAGCTCGAATAGCCTTCATATCAGTAACAATACCTTCTCCTTCTTGAGCACTTAGCTCCCCTAAATACCAACGTTTCCATTTTGCTAATGAATGTACAATTTCATGAGCCACTCCTCCCAATTGAAAAGAAACAGGTTTTTCAATTCCATTTAAATTGTCATTCAGTCCAGAACGTCCAGAAACAAAAAGTGGCGCGTTCACTTTTGTTAAATTTAATCGTTTTTTTAATTCGGTTTCAAAAATCTGCTTTGATGCAGTGATTAATCGTTCACTTTCTAAACTTCTCATTGCTGTTGACATGATAATATTTGTTTTAATTTTTTGACAAATCTATTTAACAATTATAGAGTAAAACTGTTTTTAATATATTTATTTTATGCTTTTACATATTTTGCTTTAATAAATTAATTATATATTTGATTTTTATTATTTTTAATTACTTAACACTTCATATTTAGCTCATGAACTTTCATTTAGATAGTACCGACAAAAAAATACTCAAGCATCTTATTAATGACGCTAGAATTAAAGTAGTTGATATAGCTAGTTATATTGGTGTAACGAGTGCTGCAATACACCAAAGAATTGGAAAAATTAAACGTGGAGGTGTAATAAAAGAGTTTACCTTACGATTAGATGAGAAAAAATTAGGCTACACAACTTGTGCCTTTGTAGGTGTGTTTTTAGACAAAAACAGTAACTATAGCGAAATAATTGACAAACTAAAACGTATAGATGAAGTTGTAGAAGCACATTATACTACAGGAGAATATGGATTATTTGTAAAACTATACGCAAAAGACAACGATCACTTAATGAGAGTACTCAATGGAAAGTTAAAAAAAATAAAGGAAGTAACTCGTACTGAAACTTTTATCTCTTTGGAAGAGCCAATTACAAGAAGTATTAGTTTTTAGGGACCCTAAAACACCCAAATAAACTAATTTAATTCGACTAAAAAAGTTGCTTTTTTGACCTCACTTTTATAATGATATTACTTAACTTCGTAATCATATAATTTATTTAACTGTATTATGACTGACTTCTCAATAGAACTAACAGTAAGAGATTACGAATTAGACATGCAAGGAATTGTAAACAATTCTGTATACCAAAATTATTTAGAACATGCTAGACATGAATTTTTACATCATCAAGGTATCGATTTTGCTGATTTAACCGAACGAGGGGTGATTTTAGTAGTAAAAAGCATTACAATGGATTTTAAAAACTCACTTAAGAGCAAAGATAAATTCAAAGTTGTAGTTGAAACATACAAAGAAGGACACTTAAAGCTAGTTTTTAAACAAACTATTATTCGTTTATCAGACAACAAAGTAGCCTTAACAGCTGATGTTACTGGAGTTTGTTTAATCAATGGTCGATTAGTAAAACCCGAAACTATTCCAGAAATAAACAACTTCTTAAGTGTTACCACGATTTAATCATTTAAGTAAAATATGAGTTGGATAAAAGTAATTCCGTTTGAAGAAGCTACTGGTAAATTAAAAACTATCTACAACAGAATAAAAGGCCCTAATAATCAAATTGACAACGTACTTAGTATTCATAGTTTAAGACCCCACACCCTTACCGGACACATGAGCCTTTATAAAAATGTATTGCACCACACTGATAATACTTTTGACAATTGGTTTATTGAATTACTAGGTACTTACACAAGCTACTTAAACAAATGTGACTACTGTTTTGAACACCATTACGCTGGGATGAAAAGTTTTTTAAATAATTCAATAAAAGCTAAACAATTAAAACAAGGCATCATTAATGACAGCTTTATTGATTTACTTACTGAAAAAGAAATAGCCTTAGCTTTATACACCAAAAAACTTACTCAAGCACCCAATCTAATTTTAAAAGAAGATATTGACAGGCTAAAAAACACAGGTATAAATGATGGTGAACTACTAGAAATCAACCAGGTAGTGTCTTATTTTAATTATGTTAACAGAACTGTATTAGGCCTAGGAGTAAACACCACCAGTGAAGTTATTGGCTTGTCGCCTAAAAACAAAGATTCCGATAAGTCATGGACTCATGAATAACACATAAATAATCACATTATTAAGTGCAAAAAAAGTCATAAATATTTAACAATTTTTTGTTTCTTTATTTAAAAATACTGAATTTGTATTCGATTTTGAAATTCTATAACATGAACAGACAATACGTAATTGGTTTTCTCTTATTTTTAAGTGTTTTCAGTACCCTATACGGGCAAGATATATCTGGGAAAGTTATTGATGAAGAAACTCAAGAGCCTATTCCGTATGTTTCTATAATACTGGACAATCATAATGCTGTAATTAGTAATGAAGAAGGGAATTTTAGCATTACTATTTCCGAGCAAAATTCCGAAAAGGACTCTATATATTTCTCCTCTATTGGATATGCTACAAAAGCAATTTTAGTACAAAAAACCACAGATACCATAATTTCATTAAAACCTGAAATATTAGAACTATCAAGTGTTTACCTAACCGGAAAAAAGCTTACAGCAGAAGAAATTATTGAAAAAGTAGATGATAATATTGAAATCAATTACGTTGCCTATACAGCGAAAAGCAGGTTCTTTATGCGAGAATCATTTAAACAATATTATAAAAAATTAAAATTCAATTACAAGAAGTCTAGTATTAAGGAAATATCAAAGGGACTAATTGATAGCATGGTAAATTCAATCCCTAAACGAACATCATATTACAATGAAACTCTAGGCGACTTTTACACTAATGATGAGCGAAACTATAAAAAGTTAAGTATTATAAAAACCTCTAAGCTCTACAATAAAAACCAAGAAGTATCCTTTGAAGACTTACAACATAAATTCATGAAAGTTTTAAATGATAATGTAAAGAAAGACTCTTACTTAAAGATTAAATCTGGTTTTTTCGGAACAAAAATAGGTGTTGATTCCATCGTAAATAGCTCAAAGAATCTTGATAAAATTGAAAAAGAATACGAGCAGAAAAATTATTTTAATGCCCGTAAGAAAAGCATCAATGACCTTATAGGCAATGTTTTTTATGATGACGATTCTGACATTAATGTTATTCACAACTCTAGCAGATATAAATTCACTAAAGAAGATTATGTTTATTTAGATGGTGAGTTAGTTTATGTAATTTCTTTCACTCCTAAGCGTTCAGAAGATATTAAAGGAAAACTCTATATCAATACGGATGACTTTGCAATAATGCGACTGGATTATAAAAATGTAAAGCCTGTTTACGATAAAATATTTAACATGCTTGGCGTGAATTTAAATCATATGCGTTATCAAGGAACAATGATTTTCACCAAACTTGAAGACAACACTTGTTATAGCCTAAAATATTTAAGCCATGAAGACGGTAGATCATTACAACTTGATAGACCTCTTACAATTATTGAAAAAAACAAGCATGTAAAAGGACGCAGAAAGCAAAATGAACTAAAACTTCAAATGAAATTCAACATTATCGATAAAGTAAAAAGAGAGCTTGTGGTATTTACAGAAAATCGTATTAGGCCAAATGAATTTACTAAGGTTTCAGAAAAAAAAGCAGTTGATGTAAGATATTTTTCTAGCTATAACCCTGACTTTTGGAAAGGCTATAACATAATTGAGCCAAACCAAGCGATAAAAGAATTTACTGTTATTGACTAATTTAAGAATACTCAGGCACCTTCCCTATTACTCCATCAAAAAAACTGTGCATCAGTTTAAAATCAGCATCTACACTATCCGTTGGAAAAAATGGTTTTGAAACAGTATGCCTCTTCTTTACATAATCAAAGGAAACCATTACAATAGGTACTTCAGCTTTTTTAGCAATGTAATAAAAACCTGTTTTCCATTTATCTACCTTTTTACGAGTACCCTCAGGAGCTATATTTAAAATAAAGTTCGGGTGTTTTTTAAACATTTCTGCATAAGCATCAACGGTTTTTTGCCCAGGTGTTCTATCTAAAGAAAAACCCCCTACCTTACGCAAATACCATCCAAGAGGCCAAACAAATAACTCTTTTTTCGCTACAAAATTAATAGTTGTATTGGTTACCCTTCTCAACAAAAGCCCCATAGGTAAATCATACCAATGTGTATGTGGAGCAGCAATAACTATGTATTGCTTAAGTTCTTTAGGAAACTCTCCTATTACTTTCCACTTTAACAATTTAAAGTAAATAATTTTATACATCACTGGTCATATTTATGCACGTATTATCATACAAAGCTACGGCTATTTTATTTTAAAATATTTACTTTTGAAAACTATTGATTCCTTATGAATATTATTAAGAAAATTGCAAGTTATATTTACCCTATAAAAATCAAAAAAATCCCTTCTAAACGATCTGGAACATTAGAGGTTACTCTTGTTAATGGTAAATTAGTGGTCGATTCAGAAAATGCCAACTACAGTTATGGTAGTTTGCAAAAAGTACTCAAAAAAGGATTATTATATATAGGTTTAGAAAAATTACAAAAGCTAGAAAACATACTTGTTTTAGGTGTTGCAGGTGGAAGCGTTATACAAACTTTACGAAATGATTTTAAGGTAAATGCTAAAATTACTGGTGTAGAAATTGATCCGGAGATAATTTTTCTTGCTAATGAATATTTTAAACTAAGCAATACTAGTAACCTCGAACTGATTACTGCTGATGCTTTTCAATATATAAAAACTCCTCATAACAACTACGATTTAATCATTATTGATATTTTTAATGACACTAAAATGCCTCGTGATTTATTTGAAGACACTTTTTGGGAAAATATTAATAAGCAATTAACAAATAATGGGCTGTGCTTGTTTAATTCAATTTACACTTCAAAAAAAGAACTTGATAGAAATCAACAATTAACAAATCGTTTAAACAACTATTTCTCTTCAATAAAACGAATTAAAACACATCAAATAAATGAGTTGTTTATATTAAGTAAATAGTTTACTTATTAAATTCAATATTAGCTTTTATCAAATCTTCTGGAGTATCTATTCCTATAGAGATATGAGTAGTTTCTACCATTTTTATGGTTTTGTTATAAGCTAAATAACGCAAGCATTCAATTTTTTCACTCGCCTCTAAATATTCCATTTCCATTTTAGTAAACTCTAAAATAGCAGATTTTCTAAACGCATAAATCCCTTGATGCTTGTAATATTTTGCCGTACTTCTTTCTCTAGGAAAAGGAATTGGAGATCGGGAGAAATATAACGCATAATTATTAGTATCCACTATAACCTTTACATTATTGGGGTTGCTTATTTCATCTAAATCATCAATTTGATGCATGATTGACGCTAAATCTATTTCCTTTTTAGTATCATTTTCATAAACAGCTAATAAGTCGGTTAAAGCCTGTTTATGAACATTTGGCTCATCTCCTTGAACATTTACCACGATATCACAGTCAATATGCTCAACTGCTTCCGCAATTCTGTCACTTCCACATTCATGTTCAGCAATACTCATGATTGCTTTTCCACCGTTAGAAACTACCTCATTAAAAATAATATCAGAATCTGTTACTACATATACTTCTGAAAACAATCCTGTTGCTACAGCATTTTCATAGGTACGTATAATAACGGATTTCCCTCCTAAGTTTTTCATTAGTTTCCCTGGAAATCTTGACGCTTCATAACGCGCGGGTATCATTGCAATTATTTTCATAAGCTAGGTATTAGGCAAATTTAATGTATTCCTTAAAGAATCACGAATTGTATCAATTTACTTCCCTTTTTATATTCTCACAAACAAAAACTGATTGTACCACATGGCTAAGAGGGAAATTAGTATTAAAATTATGGTTGTATACATATATTCTTTTGAAAACAATAGTTTAGCTTTTTTAACAAGTACTACTATAGAACAAATAAAAGCAAATACCGAAACTCCAATAACTGCATACTGCAGCTCCGTTGTAAAATTTTCCAATGATTCATAGTACACAAATACATAGGTCGTAAAAATAGTCAAAGCACTCAGTGCACAACAGATTGCGTATAATTTATTAAAATTCATTGCTTAACAGTTTTTGTATTTATCATGAAGCCCTTTACCTACTTCAATCATTGGGGTTATTTTTTCTAATCTGGCTACTTTGGTTGTTTCTCTTTTTGCTTCACAAATGTATTCAGCATATTCCCTTTGTTTGCTTAACGACAACTTTTCAAAACTATTCTTAAAACTACTATTCTCTTTTAACAGATCAGCTAGCATAGCTGGTAACACAAGCTCTTTATTTCGTTCAACTTTAATTTCTTTACCCAGTTTTTGGTTTTCTATAGCTTCTAAAACATAGGACTTCACTAATGTAATATTGTCAATCACGTTGCTTTCAAATCTCCACTGACGTAAACCCTTTGTTTTACCTTCCTGTGCATTAACCAGTTTATTTTGTGAATCATCCAAAAATACTCCTTGAAAAAACCATAATCCTGCATGATTTTTAAAAGCTCCTAGTCCAACAATATTTTTACCATTAAGTGAATATACAGGACTATTCCATTTAATATTTTCTTCTAGTTCGGTTGTTAACAGTACTTTCCTAAGCTCACGCAAAAGAGCACTCCATTTCGGGTGTAACTCAATATATTCTTCTATACTTGTTATTTTTATCAAAACACTTATTTTTATTAGCCTTTAACTGAACATTTAGAGCACAAGCTAGTCTTCTACAAAAAAATCATTTCCAAAACCTATTAAATATAGCTTGTCTTCAGCTCTAGTTATTGCTGTATACAACCAACGCATATAATCTTTATTTACACCGTTTGGTAAATACGGCTGTTCTACAAATACCGTTTTCCATTGCCCCCCTTGTGATTTATGACAAGTCATTGCATAGGAGAACTTTACTTGCAAGGCATTAAAATACTTATTCTGTTTAATTTTCATAAACTTCTTGTATTTAGAAGTCTCACTTTCATAATCCTTTTGCACCTCTTGATATAATTTATTACCATCATCATAGGACAGCGCAGGAGTTTCCGCAGTTATCGTATCTAATAATAGTACCGTTTCAAAAGCTTCCATATTAGGGTAATCAACCATTCGTACTTTTACTTCAGCAAAACGAAAACCATACAGCTCTTTAAAAGAATAAATTTCCAACACTTCAATAATATCACCATTGGCAATAAAACCAGCTTCACTATTTTCCTTTACCCAAAAATAATTATTTTTTACAACCATTAAATAATCTCCAGCATTCAAATCGTTTTCTTGGAATAAAATCCTGGAACGTATTTGCTGATTGTAAATATTTGCCCGTTTGTTTGAGCGGACTATAATTGCAGTATCCTCTTTTCCATCTGACGAATACGCATCGTCAATAGCATTTTGTATATCATACCCATCTTGTAATCGTACAATATCAGGAAATACTCCTAAGTCAAATTGAAACGAATCAAAATAATTAGTCGCTAATTGCTCACGGAGCAAAGTAGCATTGCTTAAAATACCAGAACCTTCAGCCTGACGTACAACTTCATCCAACTCAATAAAATCAACTTCCTTATTATAATTCAAGGCTAATCTGTTTTCATCCAAAGCTGGACTTACATCTAATTTAATTGGGGGTAATTGTGCAGTATCTCCTATGAAAACTAACTTACAACGAGTACCAGAATATACATATTGCAATAAATCATCTAATAAGGAACCATTCTCAAAAAGTTTCGAGTCAGTATTTACATCCGAAATCATAGAGGCTTCATCTACTATAAAAATGGCGTTTTTATGTTTATTTGGTTGCAACACAAAACTCACTCCTCCTCCACTTTGCTTTTTTGGAAAGTATATTTTTTTATGTATTGTTAAAGCTTCACGTTTGGAATACTTAGCTATTACTTTTGCTGCACGACCAGTAGGTGCTAGCAACACAGCACTTTTATGTGCATTCCACAAACTATTCACTAAGGTACTAATCAATGTAGTTTTACCAGTTCCGGCATATCCCTTTAGTATAAATAAACTTTCATCATCACCCTCTAAAATAAACGATGCAAGTCGCTGTAAAACAACATCTTGCTTTAAGGTAAGATCAAATGGGAATTTTTCTTTTAATAAGGTATGAAACTCAGTAACATTCATTTAATAAAGATAAAGTAATCAACTACCGCAATGCAAGCATATGAAGTATGAATTAAAACTATTATTTTCCGTTAGAAGTATCCCGATATCTATAAAAACCAAAATAAAACCAACTTGGAATAAATTGGTTTTCAAATATAGTCAGTATTTTTTCTTTTATTACTTTTCTGATTCAAAAAAAAATGTAAATTTGTGCAAACGGATTATTTAAATTTTATATATAATGATAACAGGACTTTTAATTATTTTAACGGTAGCAGCTATTTTCCTAATAGTTAAGTTGATTGATAAATTTGTACCACAAAATAAGAAATGGATTTTTACCATTTTATTCTGGATTGCTGCATTGTTTATTGGTAAAGCATTATACGACTCTATTTTGGAGCCTATAAAATTCAAACAAATTAAAAAAGTTCGATATGCTAAAGTAATTGAAAACCTAAAAGACATTAGAGATGCTGAAGTTGCTCATAAAGCGGTGACAGGAAAATATAGTGGTGACTGGAATTCTTTAGTAAAATTCATTGACACTGCTAGATATACCTTAACACAACGCAAGGATTCTACAATTATAGATATTGAATTATCAAAACAATTTGGTATTGATATGACTAAAGACATCGTTATCATAGATACTTTAGGAACTGCTTCAGTAAAAGATTCAATCTTTAAAAACTCTGATCGTTATAAAACAATGATGAATATTCCTGGTGCTGATGCAAAATTTACTTTAAAAGCAGGTGAAATTGAAAAAGGAAAATCAATGCTTCCAGTATTTGAAGCAAAAATGGAAAAGAAATTAGTTTTGGCAGATCAACCAGCATATTTAGTGTTTGAAGAATCAGAAACTATTGCAGTTGATGGCGTTAACGGTGCAAACATTAGTGTTGGATCGATGGAAGAAATTAGCACAAATGGTAACTGGCCACGATTTTATGACGAAAAAAAGTAATATAAACTTACTATCTAATAGAGTATTGTCCGTTCAAGTTAGCTTGAATGGACTTTCTTTTTGTATACTAGATACAATTGAAAACAATATTTTTTTTTTAAAAGAAACTCGTTTTGATACGCAAAAAAACCCTATTGAAATTGAAAAAATAGTAAAGAAAGAATTTGATAGCAACACTGTATTACATCAAGAATTTAAAAAAGTTAATTTAATTCATCAAAACGATATTTGCACTTTTGTGCCAAAAGGACTTTATGATGAAAATAATTTAACCGACTACTTAAAATTTAATAACAAAATATTTGAATCCGATTTTATCGCTACAGATGAAATACCTACAAAGGATATTATATCAGTTTATGTCCCTTTTGTAAACATAAACAATTACTTTTTTGAACTATTCGGAACTTTTGAATACCAACACACTAGTACCATTTTAGTACAACAACTGCTACAACATACAACGAATACAACCAACAAATTATATTGTAATATATCCCCTACCTCATTTGAACTGATTGCTATTAAAAATGGCGAATTAAACTTATTTAATTCATTTCAGTTCGATACTAAGGAAGACTTCATTTACTACATTCTTTTTTCTATTGAACAATTACAGTTAAATACTGAAACGATTGATTTTGTTTTATTAGGTGATATTGGTTTAGATGATGAATTGTATAGTATTTTATATGAATACATAAGAAACATATCTTTTGGAAGCAGAAACACTCAATTTGTGGTAAGAGATATTGAACAGAAACCTAAATACGGGTATAATCACTTTAGCCTATTAAACTCTTTTTAAATGCGAATTATTTCTGGAAAATATAAAGGTAGACGTATCACCGCTCCAAAAAAACTACCTGTCCGTCCAACAACTGATTTGGCCAAGGAATCACTATTTAATATCATAAATAATGAGTTTTATATTGATAAAGTAATTTTGTTAGATTTATTTTCTGGTACTGGAAATATCAGCTATGAGTTTGCTTCACGAGGTTGTACACAAATTACAGCAATTGATGCCGATTATGGCTGCACAGAATTTATAAGAAAAACAGCTGAAGAATTTGATTTTGACATTAACGTTATTAAGAGTGATGTTTTTAAATTTTTGGAAAGAACAAAACTCAAAAGTAAAATCATTTTTGCTGACCCTCCATATAATTTTAGTGATGAAAAATTTGCTCAAATTCGTCAATTAGTATTTGAAAAGAATCTTTTAGTTGAAAATGGTTATTTAATTATTGAACATTCAGAGTATACTAACTTAGAACATTTGGAACATTTTAGTTTCTTTAAAAAATACGGAAGTTGCGTGTTTAGTTTTTTTGAGCGTACACTAGACAAACCTACAAAAGAAGATGAAGAAGAATAACCTTTTGAAAATCAACGTAAAAGACTAACCTTTTTGGAGAGTTTCAATTATATTTCGTAACTTTAAGACACTAATCAAGTCTTTCTGATTATGAAAAAAATTACATTACTACTAATTGCATTAGTTACTACATTTTCTTTTTTTGCACAAAACACGTCTGAAATTTTATGGAAAATTGGCACGTTAAACAGCAACCTAATTATCAACCAGGGTGATACTGTTGTGTGGATATGGGATGATGATGAAACCCATACCGTTACTAACCTACCTGAAAGCACTGAAAAATTTGACAGTAAAGAATTAATCGGTAAGGGAACAACATTTAGCCACACATTTAATACTATTGGGGATTTTCCGTATCAATGTAACATACATCCTACAACAATGCATGGAAGTATTAGTGTACGATTATTAGACATTAATGAGGCAGCAAAAGAAGTACTTACTATATATCCAAACCCAGTTTTTAACAAATTAATCATATCATCACCTGAATTAATCACTAAAGTTAACATCACAAATGTTTTAGGAAAAACAGTATTTGACAGAAAAATACATACAGATAAATTAAATATAGATATGTCTGGTTATAAAAATGGAATGTATTTTATTCAAATAGAAAGCGGTGATAAAATAAACACCTATCGAATAATCAAGAAATAATTTATTAAAACAAGTAACTCTTCAGTATAGAAATTGTCAAAAATAATATTTTAAGCATAATCATTAATTACGACTAATTACACCCTACTAGTAATTTACGATGCGTACTAAAACAACTAACATTTATTAAAATACTTATTTACACATAGTTAGAGAAGTTGTTTGATATGAAATCAAATTTATTTTGTAACTTTAAGAAACTAATCAACACTTTTAATTATGAAAAAAATTACATTTCTTTTATCCATAATTCTCATTACATTCTCTTCATTTTCACAAAAAACACATGAAATTAATTTATCAGCACGTGCTGATACCAATTTAAATTGGCAAATGGGCATTGGTACTAATAATGATGCAACCATAGCCATTGGAGATACTGTAATTTGGACATGGACTGATACATTTACACATACTGTAAGACATACAGGAGGTGCTGAACCTTTTTTTGATAGCGGCCCTATAAATGGTTTAGGAATGACTTATCAACATACATTTACTGTAGTTGGTATTACCACGTATGATTGCGGTTTTCATCCAGCGACTATGCAAGGTACTATAAATGTTATACCATTAAGTGTTGAAGATGAAAAACAAGCTAAATTAAAAATGTACCCAAACCCGGTCACAGACAATCTATTTATTAAGGCACCTATAGAAATATCTAAAATTACCATTACTTCAATTCTTGGAAAGAAAATACTAGAAAAGAAAGCTATTAGTTCTTCCTTAAATATAGACATGAGTGCTTTTAGAAGTGGAATGTATTTTATTCAAATAGAAAGCGGTGATAAAATAAATACCTATCGAGTAATTAAAAAATAAGCAGACCATAAGCCGGATTCTGTTCTCTTAAAAAGAGTCCTTATCATTTATCTAGCACTACAATTACTTGTAGCATCAAACCGTTTACCCTCCAACATCGAGCGCACAACTCTCAAGCGCTGGTTTACATAACGTTGCACCACATAGAGTTTACCTGGTTTCACTACAGCATTACCTGTACATACTTTCTGTTGCACTTGTCCGCATCTTT
>Ga0209396_1000644_pt1 | contig 40190 bp, 23 predicted proteins | sample GOMGulsemesocosm_6_FD_184638 | JGI IMG/M metagenome (GOLD analysis project Ga0209396, IMG submission 184638) | Methane-oxidizing microbial communities from mesocosms in the Gulf of Mexico - GOM8C Gulf of Mexico (SPAdes) (version 2) | ecosystem: Environmental > Aquatic > Marine > Cold seeps...
TTGGTAATGGCTAAACTGCCAATTTGTAACAGCTCCACCATTTCTCGCTCAGAGCCAAGTTGGCCATTAGCATATAACTTAAGTGACATAGTGCCATTAGAGTATTGCTGTAAACGCTCTGACATATAAGCCAGCGACTTGTGCACGGCGTGCTGCGTATCTAAGGTATGCCCGACCCTTAAAGCAAGATTCGTTTCTGAATTACCGCAACTTACCAGGGTTAAGGCCGATAAGATCACTAGGATAGATTTAATCACGTTAAACACCAGTTGATAAAAAATTTCATTAAGTTGATAGGTTAACCTAAGTCAAGCCAAGTGAATGGCTTGACTTTACTTCAGTATAATATGACTACCTTAATTCATTCGGCATGTATTTATCCATGTCGTCATAATCTAGGTTTTCACCCGCCATTCCCCAAATAAAACTATAATTTTGGGTGCCACTGCCTGAGTGAATTGACCAAGGTGGAGAAATCACCGCCTGTTCATTATGAACCCATAAATGTCTTGTTTCTTTAGGCTCCCCCATGAAATGACAAACCGCTTGTTCCTCAGGTACTTCAAAGTAGAAATAGACTTCATTTCGACGATCATGTTGATGTGCTGGCATAGTATTCCAAACGCTGCCTGGTTTTAAACAAGTGATGCCCATTTGAAGTTGACAAGTTTCAACCACAGAATTGATCATTGTTTGATTGATGTCACGTTCGTTCGACGTCTCTAAGCTTCCCAAATGCAATACATTTGCTTGTGTTACGGCTACTTTTTTGTTTGGGTATTGCTTATGTGCGGGTGCCGAATTTAAGTAAAAATGAGCAGGTTTATTGCTATCGACACTTTCAAAAGAGACTTCTTGAGTGCCACGGCCCAAATATAAAGTATCTTTGTAGGTTAATTCATAACAAATACCGTCGGCAAAAACTACGCCGTCACCACCAACATTGACAATGCCTATTTCTCGACCATGAAGAAAATGGTTAGCTTTTAAAGAGTCTAAGGTTTCTAGTTTTAACGGTTTAGTTACGGGGACTGCGCCACCCACCATAAAACGCTCATAGTGAGTGTAAATCCAACTTACTTTATCTTTTTGCATTAAGTTTGGCGCAAGGAAAGTATCACGTAATTGTTGAGTATCCATTGATTTTACTTCAACGGGGCCAACGGCATATCTATTTTCAAAAAGAGTCTCAGTCATTAATGTTTACCTTAAAAAATTTCATTGATTTATTTAACATTATCTAGCTAACCAGCCGCCATCTACGGCCAAAACATGACCGTTAACATAATCACTCGCCGCTGTTGCCAAGAAAGTTACCGCACCCACTAATTGAGATGGCTCTCCCCATTGTCCAGCAGGAATACGTTTTTCAATATCTTGATTTCTTTCAGGGTTATCCTGTAATGCTTGGGTGTTGTCGGTGCGAAAATATCCCGGAGCTATGGCATTTACTTGCACATTGTTTATCGCCCATTCATTTGCCAGCGCTTTAGTTAAACCCACCACACCATGTTTACTCGCGGTATAAGCAGGTACAGTAATGCCACCTTGAAAAGACAACATAGAAGCAATATTAATAATTTTTCCTTGTTTGTTCTCTACCATCTTTTTACCCACTAATTGGCATAATAAAAAGGCAGCATTTAAATTAACATCGATCACTTTATTCCATTCATCAAGTGGAAAATCAACCGCAGGATGGCGAGCAATGGTGCCGCCATTATTTACTAACACATCAATGTTGGGCACTAGGTTATAGGCTTGTTCAACCAGATTTCTTATCGCTTCAGGTTTAGATAAGTCAGCAGCAAGGGTATAGGCTTTTTGCCCCGCTTCTCGAACTAAGGCCGCAGTTTCATCAACGCCACCTTCTCTTGAACTACTGCAGATAACATCGGCACCTGCCTGAGCAAGTCCTATGGCAATAGCTTGACCTAGACCTCTACTTGCACCCGTTACGAGTACCGTTGTTCCGGTTAAAGAAAAAATATTTTGATTAGCGTTTTTTTGCACGCTTACCTCCATTAAAAATGAGAAATATAAAAGACAATTATTTTCGAGTTAAGCATTAGTACCATTATGTTGAATAAAGTAGCAATGGTGATTTGCTTCAAATTCCATATTAGAAATTGTCAGGTAAATTTACTCGATATTCGTTGAAAATATGACAGGAAAGTAGCGAGAGAGGTGTTTTTAATCTTTTGGGGAAATGATATTCATTAATGAAATAAAGCCACCTTGTTAGGCCCAAATATTTGTAATCGGCCGGATGATATTCATATTTGAACTTAAAAATAAAGTGCCATTGTCGGCGCGGGTATCTCATGATATTTTGCCCGGAATATTTTTAAAGTGTTCACAAGCTTTGAATGAGTTTGCCTAATTTATCAATTACCTTGTACATCACTAGGTGAACCCTTTTGAAATTTGGCACAAAATTCGTAAATGGGAGTTAAGCATGACAAATTTAGTTGTTATGGGCGAGTGTATGGTTGAGTTTTCCCCCTTGGCTAAAGGGGAGTACAAGCAATCATTTGCCGGAGATGTCTATAATACCGCAGTCTATTTAAAGCGCCTACTTGCTAATGCTAGCAATGTTTCCTTTTTAACCGCAGTGAGTAAGGATTGCTTAAGTCAGCAAATGTTGCAGGCTCTTCAACAAGAAAATATTAACGGTGAGTTTGTTGAGCAATTACAGCATCAACAAATTGGCGCATATCTAATCGAAACGTCAGCAGAAGGTGAACGCAGTTTTGTTTATTGGCGAGATTCTTCTGCGGCGAAGTCAACCTTGTCATTTTTGAGTGAAGCGTCTAAGAAAAAGTTAATTTCACAAACGGATACTTTTTACTTCTCCGGTATTTCTCTTGCCATTCTAAATCCTCTTGATCGGCAATTATTTTGGCAGCTACTAGAGCAATTAAAAAGTGCCGATGTACACATTGTATTTGATTCGAATTACCGCGCAAAACTTTGGCAAAACAGTGACGAGGCTAAAAGCCAATTTAAACAGGCTTTTCGTTATAGCGATGTTATTTTTGCCGGCGTTGAAGATTTTGAACTTCTCTATGGTTTTGGCGCTTTTGACGCTATCGAACAATACCTATCGCCTTTTGAAATAGATGAAATTATCATAAAAAATGGTGCTAATAACATGATGTGTATAGCCAAAGGTGAATCGTGCATTATTGCCGTTGCGGCGGTTAAAAATGTGGTTGATACCACCTCTGCGGGAGATTCCTTTAATGCGGGATATTTAGCGGCCAAGCAAATGGGGTACTCCTTACCTGCTGCAGTTGAATATGCAGCAAAGATTGCCGCAATAGTTATTCAACATCATGGCGCTATTGTTCCCAGCGATAAGTTTGAGCAGCTTGCCAAGCAAATAAATATACCCTCAATGTAGAACGTGTATGAGTCCAAAGCCTTAACACGGGCATTTTAAAATAAAAGAATGGTGCATTGTCTTTTAGATGCAGACAGCAATTCTTTGCCATTCAATAAATAAATTTAGCTGTAAAAGGAAATAAGCATGAGTAACCGATCGTCTTTAAAAAGCTGGCAATCTTTAGAAAATCACGCCCGTGAAATGAAGCAACAGCATATGAATGAGCTATTTAGTCTTGATGAACACCGTTTTGATAAGTTCTCAATTCAGTTGCCCTCAATGTTATTAGACTATTCAAAAAATGTCATCACTGGCAAGACCATGAAGCAGTTAATTGCCTTAGCTGAAGAATGTGATGTTAGTGGCTGGCGTGAAAAAATGTTCTCAGGTCAGCGCATTAATAGCACCGAAGATAGAGCGGTGCTGCATACTGCTTTACGTAACCGAAAACAGACACCACTTTATCTTGAAGGTGAAAATATTACCGACAGTGTTGAAAGTGCTTTAAGTAAAATGAAGGCTTTTACCGAAGAAGTTAGACAAGGGCAATGGCAAGGTTATTCAGGCAAGAGAATTACCGATGTGGTCAGTATCGGGGTTGGCGGTTCAAACCTTGGTCCTCAAATGGTCACTGAGGCACTAATGCAATACAGTGATGATAGTCTTAATGTGCATTATGTTTCGAATGTTGATGGTACCCAAATCGCCAATGTGTTGCGCCCGCTAAACCCTGAGAAAGTCTTATTTATTGTCTCCAGCAAAACCTTTACCACAACAGAAACCATGACCAATGCCAGAACAGCACTTAAATGGTTAGTCTCTTCATCATTTGATGAGAGGGCTGTCGCTAAACATTTTATCGCGGTTACCGCCAATAAAAAAAATGCGGTTAGTTTTGGTATCGATGAAGAAAATATTTTTGACATGTGGGAATGGATCGGCGGTCGATTTTCTTTATGGTCAGCGATAGGGTTACCTATTGCGCTTGATTTAGGCTTTGAACAATTCATTGAATTACTCGACGGTGCTCATGAACTAGATCAGCACTTTTGCCAAGCGCCCTTAGCAGAGAACGCGCCCGTCATTTTAGCTTTGCTCAGTGTCTGGAATTGCACCTTTTTAGGAGCACAGTCACAAGCCATTCTACCCTATGATCAGTCGCTTCATATGTTATCTGCCTATATGCAACAGGCTGAAATGGAAAGTAATGGTAAATCAGTTACGTGGGATGGCAAAGAAGTAAACTATCCAACAGTGCCTTCAATTTGGGGGGAGCTGGGTATAAATGGTCAACACGCGTTTTATCAATACTTACATCAAAGTAATAATATTGTGCCAGCAGATTTTATTGGTTCAGTAGAGAGTGTCACCCCAGTACAAGGACATCATCAAACGCTGATGGCGAATTTTTTCGCTCAAACACAGGCACTCATGACTGGCGTTGATGAACAACAAGTTAGGGCTGATTTACACGCTAAAGGCCGTGTTGATGACTATATTGATAAAGTTGCCCCGCATAAAGTGCACAAAGGTAATCGACCCACTAATACCATTTTAATGAAACGTATTTCTCCTCGAACACTAGGTAGTTTGATTGCTTTATATGAACATAAAATTTTTGTGCAAGGCATTATTTTGCAGATTTGTTCATTCGATCAGTGGGGAGTTGAATTAGGTAAAGGTCTTGCTAATAAAATTGAGCAACAATTAGATGAACAATATATCAGTACTCGCCATGATAGCTCGACTAATGGGCTAATTAACTTTTACCAAAGTATCATTTCAGCAGAATAATATTCTGCTGTATTTTTGTACATAAATTTTTGAGAACTTCACATGAAAATAGCTATTTATGACAATGCCGAGCAAGTGGCTGAACAAGCGGCAAATATTATTTGTCGAACAATTAACAGTAAAGCCAATACGGTACTGGGGCTAGCAACTGGCCGAACACCCCTTAAAACTTATCAACAATTGATTAAAAGTCATAAACAAGGCTCAGTCGATTTTTCACAAGTAGCAAGTTTTAATTTAGACGAATACCTCGGAGTAAAACCAGATAGTCACAATAGCTATCGGTTTTTTATGAATGAAAATTTATTTAGACATATCAATATAAAATTAGAAAATACCGCGGTACCTTGCTCAGATTCGGACAAGGTTAATCAAACATGCCATCAGTATGAGCAGCAAATTAAGCAGTGTGGCGGCATTGATTTACAATTGCTTGGCCTCGGTTCTAATGGGCATATTGGTTTTAACGAACCATCGTCTAGTTTTGCCTCCCGTACCCGAGTGGTGGCATTGGCAAGCTCAACGTTATCGGATAACAGTGATTTATTAACTACTCAAGAGCAAGCAATTGATAAAGCAATTTCGATGGGTATTGCCACCATTTTGGAAAGTAAAGAAATTGTCATTATCGCCTTAGGAAAAGCGAAAGCACAAGCGGTCGCGTTAGCCATTGAAGGGGCTTTGTCGGCAAGTTGTCCGGCATCTTGTTTGCAAATGCATGGTAATGTTACTTGGTTATTAGACCAAGAAGCCTCATCGCTACTTACTCAAAAGCGCTATTATCAGCTAAGCCAACAACTCTTAGCTTGATGGGTGATATCAAAAGCAAGGGTAATAAAAATACCTGCTATTTAATACTAAAATTCCACTATTGAAATTTTGTTTTGATGATTAATGATAGAGTTGATTTATCTAACAATGTCCTGTTGTTTTAGAGTCTAGCTCTAACAGGAAAAATAAATTATAAGTAATTATGAAGTCTAATTTAGAGTTTTCTCAAAAACAGTTTACATCAGCTTGCGCTATCGGCATTGATTTAGGTGGCACCTGTATTAAATATGCATTAATTTCACCGCAAGGCGATATATTGTTTAATGATGAAGATCCTACTGATGCCATGGCTTCAAGAGATAATGTGTTGCAAAGAATTATTACTGCTATTGATAAAACATTGACAGTTGCTAGCCAATTAAAATGCCAAGTGAGCTGTGTTGGTTTAGGCACGCCAGGTACGGTAGATGTTGAAGCTGGTCAGGTAAAAAGTGGCGCTAATAATATTTCTGGCTGGAATGGCTTTCCCTTGCGAGACTACCTTGCTAAGCATATTAAGCTACCCGTATTTATTGATAATGATGCTAATCTCATCGCTGTAGGTGAGTCTGTTTATGGTGTTGCTCGTGGAAAACTGAGTTCACTGGTAGTAACCCTAGGTACAGGTATTGGCGGTGCCATTTTAATGGAAGGCAAACTGCTGCGCGGGACTAATAATGCTTCGGCCGAGTTTGGTTGTATGGCATTACCTTTTCATAACGCTCAGCAAGAGCTAGATGTAGTTAGTTGGGAGTCTTTAGCATCGGCAAAGGCGCTAGTAGCTCGATTTCAACAATTATCAGAACTAGACAGTGTTTTTTATCAACAAGAAGTTAATGGCCGCTTTTTATTTGCCGAGTTCCATAACGGCAATAAATATGCGGCTAAAGCCATTGACGAAAATGCTCGCTGGTTAGGGGTAGGTATTGCCAGCTTAATCAATATTTTTAATCCGGCGCAAGTGGTCATCGGTGGTGGTATTTCTGAAGCGGGTGAGTTTTATATTGAAAAGATTCGTCAGCAAGTATTGAAAGTCGCGGAAGTTGACTGTAGTGCAAATGTAGAAATTGTTGCCGCTGCCTTGGGGAATAAAGCCGGGGTTTTAGGGGCTGCTTATATGGCAATGAGTTTGACCGCTTGATTGTGCGCTAAGCTTTAATGAAAAACTGTAAGTTAGTTAATGTTTATGAATGAATATTACTAAGCAAGTTCCACTATTAAAATTATGAGAGGGTTGTTATGAATCGTGTTTTTATTGTCAGTTTAATTTTACTGGTGTTTTTTGTTATTTCATTTTTGACTAATATATTAGGGCCTATTATTCCTGATATTATCCAAAGTTTTGAATTAAGTTTAGGCTTGGCTGGCTTTCTACCTTTTGCTTTTTTTCTTGCCTACGGTGTTATGTCCATTCCTTCGGGCATTTTAGTTGAACGTTATCAAGAAAAACGTGTGATGATGGCTGCTTTTGTTATTTCATCCATAGGTGCATTTCAGTTTGCTATGATGCCTACCTTTATTGTCGCTATGCTGTCACTGTTTATGATTGGTGTTGGTATGGCAATGTTACAAGTGGCAATTAACCCCTTATTGAGAGAAGCGGGAGGTAAAGAAAACTTTGCCTTTAACTCAGTGTTAGGGCAGTTATGTTTCGGTGCCGCCTCTTTTTTAAGTCCGCAAGTGTATTCATACTTGGTCGTTTCCTTATCCCAACAGCAAGTAGAGTCTTCCTGGTTAGCTAGTTTACAAAGTGTTGTGCCTCAAGACATGGCTTGGGTATCTCTGTACTGGGTTTTTGCGATTGTATCATTGCTGATGGTGATCATTATTAGTTTGTTCAGCTTACCAAAAGTTGAACCAAGTGAAGATGAGCAAGTGGGGCAACTGGCCATTTATCGTCAATTATTCTCCAACCGTACCGTGTTAATGTATTTCTTTGCCATCGCCTGTTATGTCGGTACAGAGCAAGGTGTGGCTAATTGGATGTCACAATACCTGAGTAGTTATCATGGCATAGACCCTCAATTGGAAGGCGCTGATGTGGTTTCTTATTTTTGGGGCTTGCTTACAGTTGGTTGTCTACTTGGACTATTACTGTTAAAAGTATTAGATAGCAAAGTGGTGTTAATGACATTTACCGGCCTGTCTATGTTGACCTTGTTAATTGCCTTGTTTGGCGATCTAGATACGGCATTAATCGCCTTTCCTTTAGTTGGCTTCTTCCTATCCGTTATGTGGTCGGTAATATTCTCTTTAGCGCTTAATTCTTTTAGCACACATCATGGTGCTGTCTCAGGTATATTATGTACCGGCATTGTTGGTGGCGCTTTAGTGCCTTTGATTGTTGGCAACTTGGCTGAAGTTGTCGGCCTACAATGGGCTATGGTGACTTTATTACTACCCTTATCTTATATTTTCTGGGTTGCATATAGCGCTAAACCATTAATCCGTAATCGTACTATATGGAATAAAAATATGACCTCTGATACTTCTACAGTGAATAGCTAATGATGGTAGTAACAGCTAATTATTTTGAATTATTTTTGAGGTAAAACCCAGATGAAAAAAAGATTATTACTTACTGTATGTACTTCACTTTTGTTATCAGTTGGTTGCGCAGTGCAGGAAAAGAGTCCTGTTGATGAAGTTAAGGCTTACGCTAAGTTTGTGCCCGAGCGTGAGGATGACTTTGCTTGGGAAAATGACTTAGTGGCTTTTCGCATGTACGGACCAGCTTCAAAATCTAGTGGTACTGTTAGTGGCGTTGATTGTTGGTTAAAAAGAGTTGATTATTCGATTCTTGATAAATGGTATGACAATCATCAAAAAGGCATTAGTTATCATGTTGACCACGGAGAAGGACACGATCCCTATCATGTTGGTACTTCTCGAGGTTGTGGCGGCACCGCAGTATGGCTAAATGGCAAACCCTACCCAGCAGGGGCATATAAAGCATGGCGAGTTATCGATAATAGCCAAGAAAAGGTTACTTTTGAACTTGATTATGCTTGGAAAATTGACTTAGGTGATCTCAAGGAAACTAAACGTATTACCTTAGCATTAGGTAGCCAGCTTTATAAAGTAGAGTCGACTTTTTTATTGAATAATAAACCGGCTAAAAACTTAGCGGTTGCCGTCGGTCTTTCCACCCATAATAGTGCCGCAAGTACTTCTGCGGATAAAGCATCAGGCTGGATAGCTACCTGGGAACAATTAAAGGGATATTCTTTAGGGACAGGGGCTAAAATTTCAGCGGAATTAGTCGATGATATTATTCATATTCCGTCTGGAAACAAAGATGAAAGCCATATTTGGTTAATTTCGCATACCGATGAGCAGGGAAAGTTTCGTTATTCTGCAGGTTATGCTTGGCAAAGAGCACAGCATATTCAAACGATGGCAGCTTGGCAAAAGTATTTGAAAAACTCACCTTTATAACCCTAAGCAGTTTTTCTTATTCAAAAATTTACCTTCGTTTTGATTAAGAACAAACCCGCACATTAAGTGTTCAAGTCTATCCACCTAACTTGCACTAATTACCCAACATACTTGGCTGATAAATAATTTATCAGCCTTTTTTATTCGTACCAGGAAAAACTACATGAAAGATTTGCGCCAACAAGCACTTGATTATCACGCCTACCCAACACCTGGGAAAATTAGTGTCGAACTGACCACTTCGGCAGAAACCAGTCATGACTTGTCACTTGCCTATAGCCCTGGTGTAGCCGAGCCATGTCGAGAAATAGCCGCTAATCCAGATGATGTATACAAGTATACCGGCAAAGGTAATACTGTTGCGGTGATTTCAAATGGTACTGCGGTTTTAGGTTTAGGTAATCTGGGACCAATGGCTTCTAAGCCGGTAATGGAAGGTAAAGCGTTATTGTTTAAGCGCTTTGCTAATATCGACTCTTTTGACATTGAAGTGAAGCACAACACGGTAGATGAATTTGTTAATACGGTTGCCAGTATTGCCGATAGTTTCGGCGGTATTAACTTAGAAGATATTAAAGCACCAGAGTGTTTTGTCATTGAAAAAGCTTTAATTGAGCGTTGCAAAATTCCCGTATTTCATGACGACCAACATGGCACGGCCATTGTCACTTCTGCTGGTCTGATTAACGCCCTAGAGATTCAAGGTAAAGATATCAAAGCAGCAAATATTGTTTGTTTAGGGGCTGGGGCTGCCGCCATCGCATGTATGGAGTTATTGATAAAGTGTGGCGCCCAAAGGGAAAAAATTTACATGCTTGACTCCAAAGGCATAGTGCATACTCGACGTGACGATTTAAACGTCTATAAAAAGTCGTTTGCCAATAATACCGATAAACGCACCTTAGATGACGCCATTAAAGGCGCTGACGTTTTTATCGGTGTTTCTGGACCTAATCTATTAACGGCTCAACAGGTAACGTTAATGGCAGCTAAACCAGTCATTTTTGCTTGTTCAAACCCTGATCCTGAAATTAAACCTGAGCTTGCTTTGGCTGCTCGTGACGATGTTATTATGGCAACGGGTCGTTCTGATTACCCAAATCAAGTGAATAATGTACTCTGCTTTCCGTTTATTTTTAGAGGTGCATTAGATGTACGTGCTAGCACCATTAATGATGAAATGAAAATAGCGGCAGTTCATGCCATACGACAACTAGCAAAAGAAGTCGTACCATCCGAGGTGTTAGCTGCATCTGGGGTTGCTGAACTGTCATTTGGGAAAGATTATATTATTCCTAAACCAATGGATTCACGTTTGTGTGCTCGTGTTGCTATAGCAGTAGCTCAAGCGGCGGTAGACTCAGGTGTTGCCGCATTACCTATGCCAGTAAATTACATGGGTAATGATGAGTAGCTTAATAGCTAGCCAGAGTTAACAAATGAAAAAGCCATCAAAATTGATGGCTTAATAACTGACTTTTACGCTAAATTCTCCTTATAGCTTAACTAGCCATTACCTATGCTCTTCTCTACCCGCAAGATAAAGCTTAGTTGCTGAAGCTTTAACAATTTTAGCTACCTCAGGAATCATACTTGCAGTAAATATTGATGCCGGGGATGTTACCCCTATGGCAGCAATCACATTACCATGATGATCAAATATAGGTGCTGCTAGACAGATCACGTCATTGTTGTATTCTCTGTTGTCCATGCCATAGCCCCGAGTTAATACCCGTAAATTTTCTTGTTCCATTTCCTCTACTGAAGAAATGGAAAGGTTAGTTCGCTTTTCAAAACCAACTTCTTTTTGTATTTTAGCAATATCATCGCGAAATAGATGCGCGGCAAATATCTTACCCGTACTTGAGCAATTTAATGACGCTAAGGTACCTTTACGAGAAGCAACTCTAATAGGGTTAGGGCTATCGCATACCTCCAAGATTAAGGATTTATAGCCGCAAGCCGACGCAATTAGCCCGTTGTTGACAGAACAGCTATCTAGATGCTTTCGGTCAGGAAATGAAAAGCGTACTTACCGTATAGTGAGCTATGCAGATGACAACTTGATCTTATGTTGTATAAACAAAGCGGTTCAAAGAACATTGATAATACCATTCTGCATAAAGAAATGACCACTTAGAACTACATGAGAACAAACAAAGTTTGTGAAGGATTAGTTATTCTACAGCAAGAAAATTTTGTGCTGTTATCAAAGTGCAAATGCGTTCCTAAAGGATGAGTTTTAAAGGCTTATATGCTACGTTATGATTTTGACAAGGGAATAACCATTATCTGCAATCACTTCCTTATACGGGTTGGTATAACAGCGATCCTGATACCAGAAAAAGATTTGAAGTTAACAGTCAATCAAAAGAAGACCCACATTCCCCATAGTGGCAAAGGGAGTAAATTTGGGGAGTGGGGGTAAGCAGCCAGTGGAAACGGATACAAAAATCAAAAATGTTAAGGTAATTAATGAATTGATTGATATGAAGGAGGTTTTTGTATTACCAGAACGATCAGAAAGACGTTAGCCAAGAATGGTTAAAGTTAACCCTAAACGATACGCCAAGAAAAGAGTAAAAAAATGCCTGTCAGTTCAGAACTGACAGGCATTACATTTATAATTCATGCTTATTAAAAGTTTAACCCTGTTAAGGTGTAGACCCTATGGTGACAGTAGCAGGCATGCCAGCATAGAACTCTTCTCTACCATTATAGTCATCGTCATAGCCGTCAGGCAGATCAAATGTAATAGTACTGCTAGCTGTGCCACTATCATAGCTGACTACCGCTTTTTGCCCCAGCTGCTCAGCTGTTTTTCCATCAAGTAAGGTTAGGTACTCAGGGGATTTAGTTTCGTAGTAGTAGGTACCTGTTGTTAATTCTTGACTAAAGGTAACAGATACTTGGTTAGCCTCATCTTTTAGTTCAATTTTAAACCTTTCAGTATGTGCAGGTAGCGCATTAACATCAATATGATGGGTTGGATCCTGTACAGTAATATTCCACTGACCACTTTGCTCAACAAGTTGAACTAAAGAAGGTTTATCGACACCCACAGTGTAAGTTTCGCCATTAAATAAGAAAGTATGACTTGCATAACCAGAATATACTTCATGGAATACCATTTGGATAATGGTAGCGCCTGAATCATCATAGATAATTCCTTGTTTATCCGTAGTATTAACTACTTGAAGTTTATTGGTGTTTTGAAAATCAGCCATTAATGCATTCATTGCATTCTTTTTCGTTGTATTACTATCACTCTCATTAACAGCATAAGGCACTACAGCATATACATAACTCGCGCCATCAGGGTTAGCGCCTGAGCTAACATCTTCGTTGGCGTCGCTATGTTGTATTGCAATTCTAAATGGGTCTGGAATATCACCTGCTGCAATATCGTCATGGGCCGCTGCATTACCAACATCAGAAGAGCTTTTGATGCCACCATCTTCACTGTATCGTATATCAATCAACTCGTCGGTTAATACAACATAACCCGTGTTACCGTGGTGGAACCAAACATCATTAGACACAGTAAACACATAATCATTGTTATCTGGCGCAGTAGCATTAAAGCTATTGTTACCAGAAGATAAACTCTGATCATTACTGGTACCATCACCAAAACGGACTGCAGCTTTTTGTGCTGATTGTTCGATCGTTGTTACAATAGGGTAACCAATAGCGCCACCATCTTTACTATCGATAGCATTACCAATGGCAATGACTTTATCGTCAATGAAAAAGTATGACTTACGTGCTTTAACCAAACTGTAACCACTAGGGTAACTTGCGGAAGTTGAATGCTCGGTTATTTCATGATGAAAAGACGCCAGACCTATTTCGCCATTACTCAGAACACCACTAAAATGATTTTCGTTAAATGCTTCTAATGAAGATTGTGTAGGTAAAACATCATCTCTTAGTGCTGACGTAGTACCAGACAAGGTATGCCAATCCCAACTGTAACGTGATAAATCATATTCGTCGCCAGCCGTTTTCACTTGAAGGACACCGTTGCCGTTATGGTAACCAGGGTCTGAGCCAAACGATTCAGCACCACGTGTTCTATCTGACTGCATTTTAACCGACATATAATAAGGGTTTGCATCATCAGAGCGCTGTATCAGAAAGTCATTCACCCAATAAGCTCTGTTATAGGCAGCATTAAGATTATTATCCACTTTATGAAGATTTGTATTTAAATCAAATCTAAGCTGATTCAGAGCCCCACTTCCTTTGAACTTTGTACTGCTACCAGCAGCTAACAATGGCGTAATGCCATTACTAATTAGCTCTTCAGATGAAAAATTGCCTACATTATGTGAAAAGAATGATCTGCCAGCCGCTTGGTAATCTAGGCCATTTTTATATAGTACCGAAGAATAAAAGTCGTTGGTAAATTCAGCGCTTATACTAAATACACTGCTATCCATTGCCCAAGGAGTATGTTGTAACCCCTTACCAAAATGAAAGTGTTCAAATAACCAATCAAAACCATAACCATAACCTGCTAGATCTGCTCTGTGGCCAACGTGATGTGAAATGGTACCATCAGGGTTTAATCCTGATTGGCTATAACGAAAAGTAAGTTTATGGACAGTATTGATCCAAGACTGCAAATCAGAGAAAGATCCACTAGGCTCCCAACCAGGTAATATCGAAGTGCCTTCAGTGACAAAATTTTTCAATGTATCTGTAGTGCCATCACCGTCAATATCGACTATTATGCTTGAATCATCAGTGTTTTTAGTGCCATCATAGTCAGAATACCACCAAGGTAATTCAGTTAATGGACGATTATAGTCGTTCCATACGGCGGGTAATAAAGCCCAAGTACGTAACCTATGACCTCTATTCGCATCTGCCCAAGCACCAGGAGACTCACTTAAGAAGTCTTCCATATAATATCTTAATCTTGACGAAACTCGCCAAGTTAACGGTAGATCAAAAGAAGCTATATTAAGAAAATGATGCGCAAGATCATGAGCTTCAATAGCTTCTGCGACATTATTTTCAATATCGGCGATAAAACTTTCACCAAGAAATAAGGCTGCACCAGCTAGTGGATCTGTTAGTTTCCATTGATGCGTCCGAAGTGCACCGGTAAATTGTTCTGACATATCGGCAAAGGTATCAGTAATGCTATTAGCTAGATCTTCATGAAGATCGTTGACATTAGTGGCTTTGACAAACTCTATCATAGCCAAATAGATGTTTTTTCGTAATGTCGCGTCTTGTAAGTCATTTTCATAGTAATAAAAAGCCATACCCGCAATACGATCAGCAATTTCGATATAGTCTTTATCAGACGTACCATTTACCACTGTTGGCTGTGCGGTATAAACGTCAGATCTTGAAAAATATGTGGTGTTAGAGGTATCAAACTGACCTAGCACGCCATTGTTTAATTCTGCTTGTAAATTAGTAATATCTGTATCGGTATAATCTTTACCGCCATTAATTCTACTTATACCGTCAACTTCTTCACTAATTTCCTGCCTGAAGAGACTCATTACGGTTTGTTCACCCGTATCATGAACGACGACGGTAGCGGTAGCCCGGCTTTTAATTAGGTCGGATTGACCAGAGCGTGCTTTTCGTAACTCTACTCTAAGCTTATATGTACCTGGTTGGATATCATTTAAATTAACACTATTGTCAGTGGTTATCTTTATCTCGCCAAATACTCTGCCTTTGGCATCTTCGTATTTTGCTAGTTCAAAAAAATTGTAGTAATTATTTTGGCCAGAGAATATGTCTGTATTTCCTTGAGTGCCACTGGCTTGATCCAGAGCAAATTTAAAATAGTAATTATCACTAAATTGATTATTCTCACTATACAGACGACGATTCTCTTGCAAATTAATTTTACCGGTTAAAGCGGCTCCGGCAGTAACGTCATCGACAGAAATATCGAAGTACTCAGCTAACATGGTAAACGTATTGATATCACCGGCACCAACAAAATCATCGCTGCTGTCATCGATACCATCATTATCAACATCAATGGATAAAGCAGCGTCTAGCGGTGCGGGATCAAGACTATCGGCAACTCCATCGCCATCGTCGTCGGTATCAATGCTATCGTCTATGCCATCGTTATCAGTATCAGTCCATACATTGGCATTGGTAGGAGCGTCATCTTGACTGTCTACGTAACCATCGCCATCGGTATCTGGCTCTTGATAAAATGTACCACTATATAAAATGTCATCAATAATAAGCGCATCAGACTGATTATCTGACTTGTTTCTAATTTGTACCTGAATTTCTTTGGCGGTAGTACCATCATATAGGCCGATAATTTGATCTAGATTGACGGAAACATTCATATTGTCCTTCCAGACATAACCACCTGAAGGTACAACAATTGTTGCTAAATCTTCAAAACCGAGCTTATCGCCATTGGCGCGAACAACAAAATTTCCGCCGAGTGCCATCCCTTCGGTTTTAAAATTAAAGCTGAGTGTTTTACTGGTTATATCTTGAGTGCCAACAATAAATTTGAATCTTACTTCATCTCCTGTAACCGCATCAGGCCCTTCTAATCTTGCCGCTAAATTACTTGCATTACTCTGAGTAGCAGATGTAATAATAGCGACACGATTTGAGTTATTTGGATCTCCGCCGCCAATTTCAAGAGGGGAACTTATATTGCTATCTTCAAAGTCTTCATTAATGAAGTCCGTTGACAGGGCTCCAAAGCTTAACGAGCTTAATATCGTTAGTAATGTTAATTTATTTATTTTTATATTCATAATCATTTATTACTTTACCTCGTAGACTAAATTTTTATATTTCACTTCCTTGTGTCTTCTTAAAACAATATTTAACTTCAATGTGACTGCTTAGAAATCAAACTAAGTGGCTATGATAATTACAGCAAGCTGAATTTGTTCAATTAGCTATCTTTAGATTTTAAAGTCCATATTTGAATTTTTCTGTGAGATGGGCGCTATAAAATTTCAGAAAGTTATGTATGTAAAGATAATTAGCTAAATATGGGCATCTGAGTAATTCAAAGCTAAAAATGAACAAGCCATCAATATTGATGGCTTAATAATTAACTACTAATATTCACTCTTTTTACGGATTAACTCGCTAGTAATCTTTGCTCTTCTCGACCAGCAAGGTAAAGCTTAGTTGCTGAAGCTTTTACAATCTTGGCAATATCAGGAATCATGCTTGAAGTGAAAATTGATGCTGGGGATGTTACCCCTATGGCGGCAATCACATTACCATGATGATCAAATATTGGCGCTGCTAGGCAGATCACGTCGTTGTTATATTCTCGGTTATCCATACCATAGCCTTGAGCTAATACCCGTAAACTTTCCTTTTCCATTTCATCGACTGAGGCAATGGAAAGGTTAGTTCGCCTTTCAAAACCCACTTCTTTTTGTATGGCGGCAATGTCGTCTCGATATAGGTGCGCGGCAAAAATTTTACCTGTACTTGAGCAATTTAATGAGGCTAAAGTACCTTTGCGAGACGCAACTCTAATAGGATTAGAGCTATCGCACACTTCCAATATTAAAGATTTATAACCACTAGGCACTGCTAGATGAGCGGTAAAACCTGATAATTTTGCCAATTCACGTAATACCGGCTTGGCTCTGTTACTCAGTTTACTGGCTGAAGTTAATTGCAAGCCCATATCTATTAAGCTATTACCGACAGAATAAATACGGCCCTGCTTTTCGGTAATCTCTTGAAAACATAAGGTTTTCAAAATTCTAAAAACAGTCGTTCTTGGTATGTTTAACTCGGATTCTATTTCATTAGCAGCTAATCCATGCTCAGAATTCGATAGTAAAGTCATGATGTTACAAGCATTTACAAGATTAGGTATTAGATAATTATGCATAATAAAACTCCGATGCTATTTCATATTTTAGTAATTATAATCAGTATCAATATTTTGATGTTTGATTATTTGACTATATCTATTATGTGCAATTAAATACATTAAAGTAATACTATCAATCTGGATTTCGATACTTTTCAATCGTAATCAAGTGGAATTAGGATGATGAGGTGGTTTGTTTAAATTAAGATGATAGTATAGTATTAATTTAAGGGGCTAGGGTATTAATACCAAGGCCTAATTTATGTACTGAAAATGGCCAAACTGCTCATCAATATGAGGGATTACTATGAAAGCAATGTGTGAGAAGGTAATTCCTTCCTCAAACTGCTCTTGGCGTTTCGTAAAATATGAATTGCCAAATATAGATTTTAATTGGCACTATCACCCAGATTATGAAATTTGTTTAACGTTAAACAGCAAGGGGTTGCGCTATGTTGGTAATAGCATTGAAGAGTATCAAGATGCTGATTTAGTGATAATAGGGCCTGATATGCCTCATACTTGGCATTCTACTTCAAATGACGATAGCTCAATACAAACTGTTTATGTAGCACAAATACCTAAAGATTGGATTAATGGCGTTGTGGAACAACATCCTGAATTGTGTTTATTGAAAAGAATGTTGCAACAATCAGTTCAGGGGATAGTGTACGGTAAGAAAGTATCAATTCAAGCAATTGAATTATTTAAAAAAATCGAAATTTCACCACCTTTTACTCGCTATGTTCTACTAATGAGTTTACTCGATATGATGAATAACGATACTGATGCGGTGGTTCTTGAAAATAATTATTATAGTGCTGAAAATAAGCCTTATGCTGAGATAGATAAATTAGACAATGTTATCAACCATATATACCAACACTTTACTGAACCACTTTGCGCTGACGAATTGGCGAAATTGGCTCACATGAGCACTAATCACTTTCATCGTTTTTTTAAAAAAAGGACTGAACGAACCTTAACTGAGTTTATTAATCAACTACGCATTGGTTTTGCGTGTAAATTACTTATCAATAGTAATTTACCTATCTCTTTGATCGGTGAACGCTGTGGATTTAGCAATGTTTCCAATTTTAATCGACGCTTTTTATTGCTAAAAAAATTAACACCAAGTCAATTTCGTAAACAAGTTCAAGCGCCATCTTCCGTTGCTTGATTATTCAACAATGATTAAACTTATGGGGTCTTGATTAAGTTTATAAACATTGATGTTATCGTAGATGCCTTTAGCTAAAACCATTAAACGAAACCCCCAGTTTCCCCCAAGAAAAGGTTTTTTATCTGAGTAAGACAAGGCATGTTGACCGTTAACAAAATAGTTTATTTCACCTCGATACTTTGTTATTACCATAGTGTGGGTTTTATCTGGTCGTTCTGATGCATAATCACGCCCCTGAGCGGTCATATCTCGACCTGGTGCTTTGCGCATATTTACTGTCTTGCGCCATGGGAAAAAATAAGAAATGCGATATTGACTTAAGTCGCCATGCATAATTTCCTGTGCTAAGCCGACACGTGGCTTAAGCCCGCCAGTGAGCACATCTTCACCGTTAAAACCTTGTGCTGAAAACATCACCATGTGTAATGCTTGGCTTGATAAGCTTTTAAAATCGAAGCTAATGGCATAGTTTTCCGGGGTGGTATGTTTATTCCAAATGTTAAAATGACCGCCGCGATAAACGCCATCAACATATAAGTCCGAATTTATATTAGGGTACTTTGCAGTAACAGCTTCGGCTACGTATCCTCCGTACTCTTTGGCAGCATTTTTATTAGAAAACTTTCCTTGCTCATAAAGCCTCATTATAGTTTGATGAAATTCCGGCTCAAGTATCAGCTGATTATTTTCGATTGAAGCTAAGCCAAAACCTTCAATTTTCCAGTCATCAAGTTGCTTTGCACTAGAAAAATCATAGCCATACAAATAATTTGATAGATAACTTTTGTTTAGCTTTTTATTTACGTCAGCAGTTGATTTTGGACTAGTATAGGCACTTTGGCTTAGCAAGGTACCTAAGATAATCGTTACTGATTTCTTCATAATAATTGTTAATTTCGTATAAATTTATCGGCTGGGTTAAGCCAAGTTGGCTGACCATTTTTTTGCCAGTCGCTGATAAATTTATCAAGTACGTCGCCTTGCCAAATGTCTTTATCATGAGGCAATGCGACATTGCTAGGAATGTATTGCTTTAACTTGGTAATGACATTATTCGCTTCTATTTTACCCGCAAGGTTAATCTGCTCCAATGGATCATTAACGTGATCATAGAGTTCTTCTGTGCCATCTCGGTATTGTATATACCGATAACGGTTAGAACGTACTGCAAAGTTTTTATAGCGCCAAGCAATTAAGCTTGGTTTGTCCCAGCTCATGTTAGGGTTGTTCAGTAAGGGAGTTAAATCATGACCATCTAAATGGCTTTGCTGGGGTAATTTTAGATAAGACACTAATGTCGGATATACATCTAATAAGCTAACGGCGGCATTGACTTGCTCGCCTTTACTTTTTATTGAGCCAGAGCTGACGATAAAGGGAACACGAGTCGATTCTTCCCATAAAGACATTTTGCGCCAATTAGATTTTTCTCCAAGGTTTTGACCATGATCTGAAGTCAAAATAATCAGTGTATTATTACTTAAACCATTATTTTCTATGGCATCTAAAACCAGTCCTACTTGAGCATCAACAAAAGCTATACTTGCCAAGTAACCCTGAATTAACTCTTTCCAAAAAGTATCACCCAGTGATAGCACCGCCCCGTGATCACCACCTGGAATAATGCCCATTGTCATTGCCTTACCGTATAGCGGAATATCTTTCATATTATCCGTTTTAGGTAAATCAATTTTATCTAACGGAAACATATCAAAATACTCTTTTGGCGCAGCAAAAGGAACATGTGGTCTAAGAAACCCTAGCGTCATAAAAAAAGGTTTTCGAGCTTGTTTTGCATTTTTACTATATTGATTTAGTCGGTCTACAGCCCAATTAGCGATTACCTCGTCAGGCATTTCACCATCACGCATTTTGGTTCTTTGTACTGGTCCGGCACTTAAGGAAGTACCCTTAGTAACATTTAACTCCCGTTTTAAGCGGGTGCCACCGTCTGGAAAAGGATAAAATTTATAGCCTTTATAACCTTCACCGTTTGCTAACATGTCTTGCGTTGGAAAAACCGTTTCAAGCGGTAAAAATTGATCGTAAGTGGCTGCATCTAATTGTTCATTTCCATCTGTTACCCAGCGGTGATAAATCTTACCGGCACCAATAGTTGTATAACCGGACTCTCGGAACAATTGAGCTAAATGAGGAACTTTGTCGATAACATTATGCGCATTTGCTTTGTGGTTACCATTGGTATAAAAACCAGATTTATGGGGAAATACCCCTGACATCAGTGACGCTCTTGAAGCAGCACAAACGGGCGCTGCTGTGTGGGCATTAGTAAAGCTTATTCCTTTGGCGGCAAGTTTATCTATGTTTGGCGTTTTCGCTAACGGGTTCTTATTTAGAGCACCCACCCAAGCGTTTAAATCATCAACAGTAATTAATAATACGTTAGGCGAATAATCTTTTGCTAGTAAGGTATTTGTCGTGAAAAGTAATAGTAAACCTATAATAGCTTTACATTCTTTTTTTGTATTTCGCCAAAAAATGTTATTTATAAAAGTCATGAATTTTTTATCTCATTTGAATAGTTTTTGAAAGGTAGCTACTAAATAGGGGATCTTGCAATAATTTACCTTTCGTACCTTCAGTTATCTATTCAATAATCATTATGATTAAAACGGCTACTCTTGTTGAACTTGAGTACGCAATTATTCGATTCATGATTTTAAAAAAGCATCATCAGGCTGTTAGGAATGAAGTTTTTAGCTAAAGTTAATATATGTACAGGCATTCATTAAAATAGATTTATCAGGTCTGTCAATGCACGACAGACCTGATAATAGTACTTATTCTTTAATAAAAGTGTAAAGGAATAAGCAGCATAAAAGCTAGAGATTAACTTTAATACCTAAAGTGAAACGACGACCATAATCAATAAATTGATTGTTCCAATTTATACCATCGAGAACTTTTACATCAGACTCACCAGTTAAATTAGTACCGCTTAAATTAACTGAAACGTTGTCAGTGATTTTGTATTTAACACTGGCACTAAGGTTACCACGAGCCTCATTATAAATTGCAGGAACTATACCATCAGGCAGAAATATCAAATATCCATCTCTATAAGTATATGATATTTTTGCATTTAAATTATCCCCTGAATAATAAAACATTAGGTTGTAATTGTTTTTAGATGCGGCTCTTAATCGTTCAGGCGCTGAGTTGTCCACATAGGTATAGTTAGTTCTTACTCCTGTATTACTTAACATACCTGGTAAGAAGCTAAATGGCATTTGGAAAGATAGCTCTGCGCCCTTAATGTTAACTCCTTCGAGGTTACTATTACTTTTAACTTCAAAGTCTTCTACTGTAGTTATTCCATCAGAGTCGGTAACATTATACTGTTCAGTTCGTTCCACAGTGCCATTTAAAGATTTGATATCTTTGTAAAATAAAGCGGTTGAGAACACAGACTCATCGTTGAAATACCACTCGTAACTTAAATCAAAATTATCGGCTAACCAAGGCTTGATATCTGGGTCAGATGTGTTTATTTTATTTTCTGTTTCACCTTGATTTAAATCAACGAAGATAGAAAGGTCACCATAATCTGCCCGAGTGAGCGTTTTTCCTACAGCGAAACGTAAGATGTGATCTTCATTTAAGTCATAGCGTAAGTTCATGCTAGGTAATACTTCATTGTAACTACGGTTACGAGTAATATCATCAATGGAATTAATTGATAAAACACCGTCAACATCGCTACTAAAACCAGCGTTTAAATCAGCAACATGACCTTTAATTGTTTCGTCTGTTCCGACATAACGTACACCGATGTTACCGCTAAAGTCGCCATCTGAACCTTCAAAGTCTACTCGAACGAAGGCGGCAATATTCTCTTCTTCAACATTAATTGCATCACCTTCGTCATTACTGTAACTTCCAGCTGCTTTCAATTCTTCTTGAGAAAAATTCTTCAGAATTGATAAAGTGTCAGGCGTATAAAATTGACCTATATCATCATTGTTAGCTAACCCTAGACCATCGCTACCAGTTAAACCTAAAGCTTCGAAGCTCGCTGCGTTAAACGTCAAATCAGTGCCATCTGATTCTATATCGTTTACAGCATAGTTTATGCCAAAGCTAACATTAGTTAAAAGTAACCTACCTAGCTCTAGCTCAAGCTCTCTTGCTGCAGTGAAATCAACATTGAACGTACTGTTCTCGATAGTACGGAAAAAGTCGCCACTTGCTTTTAAAAGAGAAAAGTTATCTTTCGTCGTTAATGTTGTGTCACCTTCGTTAAAAGTAACTTCACCAGGCTCAGTACCGGTTGCTGCATTATAAAAAAAGTCAGCTTTTAGGTTGTTTGAGTTGATATTCCACTTAGTCAGTGAAGTGGATGATTCGGTAAAGGCCATTGAAGGGTTAAAGGTCCATTCATCAAGAAAATACTCTGCTTCAAGAATAGCTACCGTCATATCACCGTCACGAAGTTGCCCTTGAGTTTGAGAAAATACTTTCCCTTGAAGTACATCAGCACTGTTTACATATTCTTGTTCATTAAAGACACTGACAACTTGCGTATCAGCTACATATTTGGCTTTGCGTGGATCTACAGTTAATGTATTACGTGCTGCTTCAATATCTAGTTTGCTATAAAAAACTTCACCAAATACTTTAAAACTGTCGTTTGGTCTATATTCAAGGTTTGCTATAGCAGAAAGGCGTTTTCTTTCAATTGGAAAACCTTCAAATTTTAACGCTGGGTTTACACCAATAAGGTCACTTTTATCACCATCACCATTGTAATCAATTTTATCTTTTGATTCTTTTTGTAATTTTACTTTTGTCGTACGATATCGTTGAACCCCTTGATTTTGTTTTACATAGCTAACACCCAGTGTTGCACCTAAGGTTTCATCGTCGGATACATCAGACCAAAGTGCGGTAAATTCTGGTGAAGTATCTTCTGATTTTTTATCGAAAACAGCCTTCGTTGATAATAAAATAACTCGCTCTGATTGATCAAAAGCGCGATGCGTTTTAACGTTTACAGTACCCGACATGCCGCCTTCCGATAGTTCGGCTGATGTTGATTTATGTACTACAATGCTTGAGGCAAAATCAGAAGGTAATGATTTAAAAGAAAATTCTCTAAGAGGCGCATCACCAACTGCAATTGATGAAATACTTTGACCATTATATAAAACTTTAGTTAATGAACTTGGTAAGCCGCGAATACTTACTTTTTCGGCAGAGCCTCGGTCGCCTCTTGATACTTGAACACCTGAAACTCTCTGTAGTGTGTCAGCAATGTTATGATCAGGGAAATCACCAATATCGCTAGCAACAACAGCATCAACAATGCTACTCGACTCTTTTTTTACGTCAATAGCTTTTAGTAAGCCAGAGCGTATTCCTGTTACGGTAATAACTTCAAGTTTTTTTTCTTTATTTGCAATATCCGTCTCTTGATTTACTTCTTGGGCAAAAATAGCAGACGGTAATAAAGCTAAATAAATACCATATACAATAGGGTTAATCTTCATGTTTTCTTCCTCGCATTATAATTAGAAAATATTCGTTTGTTACTGTTATTCATGTAGCAACATACGTGTGCTTGGAAACATTAATGAACTTTCTTGGCAGTATAATCAATCTTATTTGCATATTTTAGAGTGATATTTAGCACTAATTTCAAATATGAATATAAACTACCTAACAGTGTTAATTTATCCAAATAATATTAAGTACGCACCTGTAATAAATTCAAAAAATATTGGCCAGATTAAGTTGTAGAAGTATTTGCGCTAGCTAGAGCATTTTAACATTGAGAAGCGGCCTTGCATAGATTCAAGGCCGTATTACCTTATTTCAGTATTGTAACTGCTGGCATACCCGCATATAAAGCGGTGCGATGTTGGTACGCTTTATCATCGCTGTTGTCAGGTAACGACACTTTTATTTTGCTTATTGAATTGTCTGTAGAAATGACAATATTCTGTCCTGCCACCGACTTATGTTCTAGCCCTTGAGTGAGGTAAGTATAGTTACCACTTGGCAGTGGCAAATTAATGGTGAAGTTAATTTCTTTCAGCTTAGTTGAGTGCATTGGATCTGAAACTGCTAATTGCCAGTAATCCTCAATATTTTTTAGCTGAAACAAAGCCGGTTGATCGCTACTGATGGTTAATTCACTATTGATTTTAACTGTACCTGCCTGATGAAACACCACCTGTAGTAATTTACCCTTTATATAAACCGCTTGTGCGTTAGCCTCGTTAACATAAGTTAAATTTTGGTATTCATTTGTTAGTTTCGGCATTTCGCTGGCGGCGACATTGGCGATTGTTATGTAACAATAGTCGCCATCAATAGGGTTAGTACCATGATCTATAGCTAGGTGATATACAGCTAATTCAGTGGCGCTAAAGTCTTTTAATACTTTGTTTCTATCTTCAGAACTATTGACACTACCACCGCCTCGCACTATCACTTTTGTCGTTTTAGTTGGCAAGGCTTTACTTGGTAAACTGTTATTTGGTAATACAATGTAGCCAGTGTTGGCTTGATGGAACCACATTGGAAGGTCACTAGTAAACTCAGCAGCAACATCACTACCGACACGCCATTTTCCTTGTTTACCGTTCACTTGATAACTTAAAGTATTGCTCCAATGAGCTTGTTCAATGGTGGTAATAATATTTTTTCCTTGGCCTTTTTTACTGCGATTTACGCTATTACCCAATGAAATCACACTATTGTCATTAAATAGCCAAGTTTTTCTCGCTTTAGCTGCGGCATATGGGTCAAGACGGTCATAATGAAATGACGCTATTGCCGCATTATTACCAGCAAGTGAGCCGGAAAAAGGATTCGGGTTATACATACTTTTTTTCGAAGAAAGTGGTAACGGATCGCTTCGCCATTCTTCGGTTAAGCCGGGCATTGCATGCCAGTCCATACCGTAACGAGAGTCACTGTACTCTTTACCTCGCGTTTTAACTTGTAATATTCCTGAGCCATTATGAAAGCCATATGGACCAGAACCGGCAAAACCTTCAGCGCCTTTGGTACGTGATGATTGCATTTTTACCGACATATAATAAGGAGCGCTTTTGTTTTCATTGCGGTGAATAACAAAATCATTTGCCCACATCGCATAGCTGCCACTATACAATGGCTCATCTTGGTCGATCGCTGATTTTAGTGATTTGATTTCTGCTTGGTACAGTAGTGGTACTGAGCTTGGCGCCGCGATATTATCATCGATGACTTGGCTAAATAGTTCGGTGCCAAAAGAAGCGACATTGCTGCCGTAATGGCTACGACCGACAGTTTGAAAGTCAATGCCGCCTCTATATATAATTTTTGGATAGGTAGTTAACAACACGCTACGCTGAGCATTTAATATACTGTCATTGACTGCAAAGGGGGTATTGGCCATGACTTGGCTAGCTCCTGTAATTCCATTGCCTAGCCATTCAAAACCATAAGCAATATGTGCCATATCTTGACGGGTACCCACATGATGAGAAATGCTACCGTCGGGTAGTAAGCCTGATTGACCATATCGGTGTGATAACCTTAAGTTGCTATCGAGCCAAGTTTTGATGTCAAAAAAGCTTCCCTCAGGCTGCCAATCAGGAAATATACTGGCTTTGTTCCTCGCAAAAGGTTCAAAATCACTAAACCAATAACTATTGTTTGTTAATGGCCGGTTATAGTCGTAGCTTATAACCGCCTGGGCTAACCAAGAGCGCTGACGATGATGACGGTTAGCATCCGACCAAACACCATTGCTTTGGCTTAGTAAACTTGGGTTAGGCATGTAGTACCGGACTTTACTTTTATCTTGGTAGCTAGCCGTTAGGGCAAAATTAACTTGCTCTACCATATTTATTAGTTTTTTATGGGCCTTAATAGCCAGCAAATTATTTTGTTTTATGTCTTTAATAAGATCATCAACCATCAAGGATAGCCCACCTAAAACGGCGTCAGTAAAGCGCCATTGATGGGTAATATCTGCGTGACTGAAATAAGCAGAGCTACCAAAATTTTGGTAAGGAAATACTTTAACGTATTCTATGATGGTTAAGTAGATTAACTCTTTTAACTCAGCTCTGTTTTTACCTTTGGCATAAAGAGCATCGTTATTATAGGCATAAGCGAGGCCACCAATGGTGTTATTAATATATTTGAATTGTTTACTGATTTTCTTTTGTTCTTTCTTATTAACTACGGTTTGTTGTACTAGTTGGTAGACATCAAGATTAAATTTACCTTTATTAGTAGTGAGCTCTTTAATAATTGCCTTTAGTTTCTTCGCGATAATTTTATAACGTTTACTCAGCCGTGAATGGTGCTTTACATAATCTTTGAAATTGTTGGCAATTTTTTGCCAAGATGTTTCTGTTACCACATTAACTCGACTGCTTTGTTGCTCAATCAATTTATCACCTTTATGTAAGGCAACACTAAAGCTAATGGTACTTGCCTTTAAAAAACTTCTAGCATCTTTAACTTGTAATTCACCGTACAAACGACCTAAGTCATCACTTTTAACAACAAGTTTTAAGGCATCATTACCGTCAGTTAAACGTAACTGGAATTGCTGGGCAACGTTTGTAGTTGGAGCAAAGCGATTGTCGCGAAGGTTTATTTTACCAACAACAGACTCTCCTAGTTTTGCACCGATCTTTATATCGAAATAACCGATTAACAACTTTGGTTGTTGTGCATATGGAATAATACTTTTAGTTACCGGTTGGTCTAAAAAAGAGTACGGTAAGTTAATATTGGCTTTAGCTGAACTGATGACAGCGAGTGCTAGCCCTGAAATTAATAACAGTGGTTTGTGATAATTTAGTGTTTTCATTCTTGACTCATCTTATTGGTTCTAATTGCTTTAATTTGTATATTAATAAGGATAATCAAATCAACTCTGTTTACACTTCTTTACTGGCTAAGTTCAAATATGAAATTATCTAGTTTAACAGTACGTTTTTTGAAATAATCACTTCCATTTTAAACCGAGCATATTAATTTCCTTAAGTGAACAATTTCATATATAAACTTTAAAACCGGTTCTTTTAAACCTTAGTTGCTAGTTATCGATTTTTTGAGATATTGTTTGTCTAGTACAACTATTTTTTAAATGTTAATCGTCATAGAAAGTTAATACTAAGTATTGAACATGCTGTTAAGTAACATTTAATATTAGTGGGATTAACAAAATTCTCTATTTGAAGGGCAAGTAATGAGTACGAATATAAAAGTGGTAAAAGCACTCTCTTTAGCTATGCTAATTGCTTTAGCTGGCTGCACTGGGACTGATGGTGTTACTGATCCCGCAGAAAAAACAACCTCAACCGTATTTAAAGCGCCTAGGTTGCTGCCTTATACTATTCATGTCGCAGCGCCAATGCATGAAAGCGGCAAAAATTTCACTAAGGTTGATATAAAACAAACGGCTAATTTAGTGGCTGATTGGCAAGTTCGTCATCAAAACGAATTCACTATGAGCCCGCTTGCTAATTTTCAAGGAATGAAACGTTACAGCTTTGGCGGTTGGTTAATGGGCGCTATGTCTATTGGTATGGTGAAATGGGGGCAAGTAGAAGGTAACGAAAAGTATCTGAGTTTTATTCGTCAAGAAGCTGAGAAATTTAACTGGCAAGTAGAAGAAAGAATCTATGATGCCGATGATTATATTATTGGCCAGCTTTATATAGAGCTGTATGGAATAGATAAACAAGAACATTACCTAACACCGTTGAAAAAGCGGCTTGATTACCTTTACGCTAACTGGCCTACGGTTAACAAAGAAAGCGAAGAAAGTTGTGAGCAATTGCTCAAAGATTGCCGCGAACGTTGGACTTGGATAGATGCCTTGTTTATGGGGGGACCCGTGTGGGCAAATATGGCTAAAAGTACCGGTGATACTAAATATTTAGAATTTGCCGAGTACGAATATTGGGCTTCATTTGACAAGTTTTGGGATAAACAAGAGAGCTTGTTATATCGTGATTCACGCTTTTTAAATGCTCGAGATGTTGATGGTAAAAAGATATTTTGGAGTCGAGGTAACGGGTGGGCTTTCGCTTCATTAGCTAGAATGTTAGAAGCTCTACCTAAAAACCACCCCAGCCGAAATAAATATATTGAACGCTTTACATCAATGGCGAATAGCTTAGCAAATATTCAACAAGCTGACGGTAGTTGGCATTCATCATTATTAAACCCTGAATTGTTTAACATGCCAGAAAATAGTGGCTCTAGCTTTTTCACTTTTGGTTTAGCGTGGGGTGTAAATAACGGTATTTTAGATAAAAGCAAATATCAGCCGGTAATAGAGAGTGCTTGGGCTAATTTAAGTCGGAATATTTATGCTGACGGCCGGTTAGGTTATGTTCAGCCATCAGGTTATGATCCAAGAACTGTTCATAAAGAAGATACTGACGTTTATGGTGTCGGAGCATTCTTACTTGCAGCAAGTCAAGTATATTTGTTGGCTAAATAGATTCAGCATTTTGTTAACAGCATTTATTTATTGTTACCATTAAAAGTAATGAATAAGTGCTGTCTTTTTATTAGGCCATACGAAATATATTATGAGCATCAAAACCGACAACAATAGAACGTTTATTCATATCTGGAATAATTAACTAATATCTCCTTAACAAGACAGTTTAAACTTTTTCTAGGTTATTTTACTTGATAATGTAGATTCAATAACACTAATTAAATTTGTTTTGATATAGAAGCTTTATCTGAGCCTCTATATCGTCTAATTGAAGAGAATAGTAATGCGACACGTTAGCTTGATTTTGCTCTTTATTGTAATGCTTCACGCGAACAATACTTATGGTACACCACAAACTTTCGATTCAACAATTTCTCCCAATACTCCGCATCTTGAATGGCGTGAGCAAGCAAGTCCAAATAACATAAATACTCAAGGGCCTGTCACCTTTCTTTGGCCTGTAATTCCTAAATCACTGCCTAATCAACAACCGGATTTAAGCTTTGATTTTGTGCTTTCTAAACACGCAGATTTAAGTGAACCACTTATTCATCATAAACGTCAACCTTGGGCGTTTGTTAATAGCCACAAGGCGCTTGATAATGGTCGCTACTATTGGCAAGTTACTGAATATCATTCGGGTAAAAACATCAGTACTTCACTTGTTTATCAGTTTTACCAAACAAGTAAAGAAGGCGGTTTTGTTACTCCACCAACAGACAAATTTGTTAATGCTATTGAAGCTGGTCATCCAAGATTACTGGTAACGCCAATGACACGCTCACGTATTAAAAGCTTTAAGGAAGTTTACCCTAAAGATATCAAGAGAATTATCAAAACGGCTAAGCAGTATCTGGAGGTTGAATTACCTGATATTCAATACGGCGGTAAATTTTATAAAAAAGGTAAACGTGTTTTTAAAAGTAAAAAGTTTCCCGACGATCATCCTAAAGCAAAACCAACCGGGCGTATTTTCAATATAGCAATTAATGCGCTTGCACAAGCGTGGTTATTAACCAATGACGATAAGTACCTGAAAGAAGGTGTTCGATGGGCGAAAACCGTTGCTAAATTTGATCCTGATAATGGTGTTATGACACCAAACGGTGCCAATGGCTTTCCTGAAGACGATTTTGATTACGCGGTATTAATGCCAACTTTGGCTATTGCTTATGATACTTTTTATGAAAAGCTTTCAAAGAAAGAACGTGAAGTTATTGGTAAGCAACTATTAAGGCGTACCCAACGTTTTTATGATTATTTCCGCAATCGCCTAGAAGCGAGAGTTATGGATAATCATGCTTGGCAGCACACCTATCTTAACTTCTTAGAAGCGTCATTAGCATTGGCTGGTGATTATCCACAGGCGAATACTTTCCTTGAGTATGCCTATGGTGTTTGGGTTGCACGTTTCCCTGTGCAAAGTATCACCGACGGTGGTTGGCACAATGGCAAGTATGTTGGGGTTAACTTTCATACATGGACTAATGTTCCCCTCTTTCTACGTCGCTATACTGGCGTGAACTATTATCAACACCCATTCTTTAGTAATCAAGTTAAATGGCTTATGGCACGTATGCCACCAAAATCAGCAGCCGATGGTTTTAGTGGCGATGGTTATGAAGACGATACGAAAATTAAAGATGGCACGGTTGATTGGCTCAATGTGTTAAATGCTGAATTGCAACGCCCTGAAATAAATTGGTATTTAAAGGCTTGGGGCAAAGATAATGAGCAAGGTCATATTCAGTGGTTACGTATGGTTGAAGGCTTAGCTTCTAGCTATGTTCTTTCTTCAAAAGAAGTTAATGCATTCAATCCCATGGAGCTAAATAAAACAGAAGTATTTCGTGATACTGGTATTGTTAATATGCACAGCTCTCGAATAAGTAGTAAAAATAATACCTCAGTTAACTTTCGTGCAGCCCCTTGGGGAAATTTTGGTCATAATTTACCATCTAATAATGCGGTAAATATTCTGTTCGGCGGTAACCCATTATTTTACCCAACCGGTTACCGTCATGGTGGTGGAAAACATGCCTATGAATGGTACCGGCATACTCGCAGTCATAATTCGGTGCTGATCAATGGTAAAGGTCAACCAGTTTCTAGTGAAGCATGGGGGAATATCTCACAAGTATTAGATGATGAAGATATCACCTATGTCTTAGGCGATGCTTCAAACGCTTATTCGGGCACCCCCTCACCACAGTGGTTCACGCGATACAAAGCACAAGGTGTTGATTGGTATAAACATGTTGATGATAAAAGCTTAAAGACATTTAAACGGCATTTAGTTTTTATTCGTCCTAGTACTATTATAATTTATGATGAATTGGCCGCAAACAGAGCTGCTGATTGGGATTGGAGAATTCATACGCCCAATGCAATGCAGTTAACTGAATTTGGCGCCAGCACCAAAAATGCCACAGGCCGAGGTGAATTACATCTATTTACCAGTAAGCCTTTTGTTGGTTCGATTACTGATAAAGCTTTGCATAAACCCTTTAATGTTGATGGCCGTTTAACGCATAAAGAAAAAAATAAAGAAGAAACAGCCATTTATCAGGATATCGGTTGGCATTACAACGCAAAAATAGCCCAAGCCAAAAATGCTAGGATTTTGGCCATTATTGATATATCAAACAGAAAAGCTAAACAAGCTCAAGTGATGAAGCGTAATGACGGCACGATTAAGGTTGGCAATGTCACTATTAATGCGGAGCTTAATGGTGATAAACCGGCTAATTTACAAGTAATGTTAAATGACGGCAGTGTGCTTAAAGCGGGTAATCAACTCGCATCTCTTACCCGCAAGGATAAAATACAAGTAGCTGAGCAAATTAAGTTATTAAACAAATAATGCATTAATAATTGGAAATCAAAAAAATGACACGAGTTTATAGAAAAAACCTCATTAAGCTTACTGCACTGTCGGTATTAACATTTGCTTTAAATGGTTGTTCTTCCGACAATAATAACAGCCAAGTTGTACAACAAAAGCCTCAAGAGCGACCGAATATTTTATTTATTATGTCGGATGATCATGCAGAAAGGGCTATTAGTGCCTATGGCCATCAGTTAATTCAAACCCCGAATATTGACAGGATTGCTAATGAGGGCATGCGCTTTGATAATGCTTTTGTTAGTAATTCTATTTGTGGTCCGTCACGTGCTGTATTAATGACAGGGAAGCATAGCCATATCAATGGCTTTATCGATAATGGTGAAGATACCATCTTTGATGGTAGTCAAATGACCTTTCCTAAATTACTGCAAAGGGCAGGTTATGAAACCAGTGTTGTTGGTAAATGGCATTTAGGTAGTGACCCAACTGGTTTTGATAATTGGCAGGTTTTAGTAGGGCAAGGCGAATACTACAGCCCACAATTTAAAAGCAAAACCGGCATCAAACAATATGACGGTGCTTATGTTAGCAATAAAATAACTGATATAGTGTTAGAGCAATTAGCAGAACGTGATAAGTCGAAGCCTTTTGCCATGCTTTATCATCATAAAGCGCCACATCGAAATTGGATGGCCGATGTTGAATTATTAGCAAAAGATGGCTTTCCAAAAGAATATCCATTGCCTGCAACCTTTAATGATACTTATCATGGGCGTCCTGCTGCGAAGCATCAAGACATGCGTATTGAAGATATGTATTTAGGATGGGACATGAAACTGTGGCCTAACGAGTATGAAAAAGAGACCAGTACGGGGGGATATCGCCATGCTGAAAACTTCGACCCTCGCAAAGCTAATAAACGATTTGAAGCGCATTATAACCGTATGAGCGTGGAGCAAAAAGCCAAGTGGGATGCCTATTATAAAAATAATGCCAAAGATTATCAGACGGTAAAAGACGATCCAACAGCACTCGCTAAATGGATGTATAACCGTTATTTACATGATTATCTGGCAACAGTTCGTTCGGTTGATGATGGTATTGGTAGAGTTTTAGACTATCTAGATGACAACGGTTTAGCAGATAACACCATAGTGGTTTACACCTCAGATCAAGGATTTTACTTGGGCGAGCATGGTTGGTTTGATAAACGCTTTATGTATGAAGAGTCAATGAGTACGCCGTTAGTTATACGCTACCCTAATGTGATTAAAGCGGGACAAGTAAACAGTCGCCTAGTACAAAACTTAGATTTTGCGCCTACATTTGTTGACTTAGCCGGGCTTAGCGTGCCGAAAGAAATGCAGGGACTGTCATTAAAACCACTACTTAATGGTGAAATTTCGCCACTTAAAGCTGCGGGCAGTCAAGATTGGCGCACCAGTTTATATTATCAGTACTTTGAATATCCTGTGCCTCATTCTGTAATGCCACATTATGGCGTACGCAGTGAGACTCATAAGCTGATTCATTTTACAGCAAAAGGTAAAGACTTTTGGGAATTGTATGACCTAGAAGCTGATCCAAGTGAATTGAAAAATCAATACCATGAAGCAGGTTTTGAGCAAATTAAAGCGGACTTACATCAGCAGTTAATCGCGTTAAGAAAGCAGTATCAAGTGAACGATTAATATCGAATAAGTATATTTCAGTAAACTTTTTATCGAAGTATTAAGTGATATTTTAAATGGCGAAACAGTTAGTTTCGCCATTTTTTTAGGAGTAGTTATGTTTAGTGAGAAAGCCGTTAAATTTATCTCGGTATTATTTTTCTGGGGGGCGCTAATAAGTCAATCGACGGCAGTAGATTTAAGTAGTGCAGAGCAAAGATATAAAAAATTGCTTATTTTTAAGGCTCAAGATTATCAAAAAAATCCGTTATTAAATGATGTTTACGCATCGTTGTTACCGCAATTTAAACAAGCAGTAACTGATACAAAGCAACATGACTATGGTAATGAAAATCAGTTGGTTTATTTTGATTTTAAAATGCATGCAGATACCCAAGCAAATGCAGAAAAGCGTAAACAACACAAAGATAACCGTGCTTTTCAAAAGCTGTTTAGTGAAAGCATACCATTACTGGCTTACGCTTATTTAACGCCTGAGCCGAAAAATAAAAATTATGGTTATTACAACAACCCAGACATAGCAAAACTTTATATCAAAGCTTTAGAATATACTTATTCGCGTGGCTTAGACGAGCAAGCATGGTTAGTTGACCATTCAGGTAGCGTCAGTGCAAAATTACAAAAGTCTGGTTTTGTCCGTACTAGCGGTGATTTATCCGCTGTTTCTTTGCATTTAGGCGGCTACATCCAGTCGATATTTTTAATGCAGCAAGTATTGCAACAAAATAATTTATTAGAAAGGTACAAATCGGTAGTACGAAACTTAGTGGTTAACCATGGGGTAATGTATAGCGCTTTCGCTGAACATAGCCGTGCGTATGTTAAACAGGGGCTAAAAGATAAATATCAAGACACTCCTGATTACTTTTTAAATGCTGATGGCATTCGCTTATTTGTTGATTATTTCATTCCTTATATTTTATTGGTTAACAACGGCGTAGAGCAAAAACAAATGTTAGCGGTATTAACAAAGGTTATTGGAACTAATATTGCCATCAAGTCAGGTACACAAGATACCATTAAACCTGATGGCGTTGGCTATCACCACCACAATGCTTATGTTGGTGCTTATAGCCCATTCGCCATTGAAGTTGACGCACAACTGCTTTATTTATTTCAAGGCAGTATTGATTTACCTAAATCGTCTGTAAATGCCGTTAAGTTGGCGATTACCTCGTTCAGGCAAATGGCACAAAAGTATAATGTTTCTAATGGCTTAAGTGGTCGACTGATTAACAGTAATGGTTATAGCGCCGCTATTGCAATAAATAAATCAATGGCGATGTTGGCGCACCCTGAGGGTTTTAACGATCAAGCCATGCAAGGCCAGTTAAAAGAATATTTCGATAAAAGTTTTTTCTTTGCATCTGATAACCTTGAGCAATTTTTTGCTGGTAAGCGGGGCGTCAGTATTCGCGGTTTAGGGATATTTGAATTAATAAATCGTGCATTATCAACGAATACAAAAACAGCAAAGACCCCCAATGGCGCATTTATAAAACCTTATGCTAATGCGGCATTTTTTAGAGACGAGCAATGGCTGGCAACAGCAAAGGGCTTTAGTCAGTATTTATGGGATTATGAAGGGCCAGTGAATAAACGTCAGAATTCGTTTGGTCAAAACTGGTCGAATGGTTTACTTGAAATTTATAATGCAGGTACGCCAGTTAGTGCTATGGCGTCGGGGTTTGATATTGATAATGGCTTTGACTGGTATCATCTACCGGGCACTACTGCCAGCCATTACCCAATCAAAAAATTCACTAAAAAGTCTCTCGCTAAAGTGCGCAAAAAAAATAAACTTGGGTCGAAAGAACTGCATCGTAGCTATAACGATAAAACCTTTGTCGGCGGTGTTAGCTTAGGTAAAGATGGTTTGTTTGTACAAGACTTAGCGGCGGTAGCATTTGATAAACCGACTAATTTAACGGCTTATAAGTCATACTTTTTTGTTGATGGTAAAATACTCGCGTTAGGTAGCGATATTTCAGGCGGCACATTAAGCGATGAAACCCACACCACCTTATTTCAAACTAAGTTGCTAACGTCAGAGCAAAGGATAACTATTGCAGGCGAACAATATAAAATGCCAGTAGTAAATAAAGTGCTAGAGGCAAAACCACAAGGTTTGCAAGACTCAGTTGGCAATAGCTATTACTTAGCAAAAATCTCAAACCCAGTTACGTTTTCAATTAACAAACAGCAATCGTTAACGGCAAAATTCAAACCGAGCCAAGGTCTATATAGCTCGGCAATTATTAATCACGGTATTAAGCCACAAGAACAGTCTTATGAATATGTTGTTTTACCTAATGACATCAATGGTGAAAAGCTAACAAAATTAGCAAGTAATGCTTCAGCTTATTATCAAGTGCTATCAAACAATGGTGTGCATGCAGTTGATTTTCCAACAAGCGGGGTACAAGCTTACGGTTTTTATCAATTAGTGGATACCCCTAAAGTTATGTTGGTAAAAGCAAGTAATAAGCATGCGGCTATTATCACGAAACAAACAGGGAATGTTTTAGCGCTTGCCGCTAGCGTGCCTGATTTTGGTTGGCCATTAAATGGTGAAAGCGTTGACTTAGCCTATGCTGGTAAGTATTTTTCGAAAGCAAATTCGCAGAATCATGCGTTAGAAATCACCCTACGTGGAAAATGGCGTCTGGAAAAGCATAATGGTGCTAGTGCAGTGATTGAAGGTGAGGCTACGGTAGTTACTTTGTATTGCAAAGATGGCCTAACAGAAAATATAACGCTAGTTAAGTATTAAAGGCCAGTGACATAATTAATGCCATTTGATACCAGTTTTTTCGGTATGCCCCATTAAGCAGGAGTGTATAACTTCTCAATTGCCAGTCAGCAGGCTAAGGGGTACGTGATTGAGTAATCAATGAGGCTCTTTTTTAATAGTTAATAGTTAATAGAAAATGGAACAATTTATCTGGACAATAGAGACCAAATTCCATATCTGAAATACATATATCCCTTCTTGGGGTATTATGTAATAAATGTAGCTAAAAAGTTTACAGGTATTTTCAACTGCACGTAATTATTGTTCAGTGTCTGCCAAGTTTGACTTTAAACAGAGAGAAATAAATAAGCATGAAGAACTTAATTTGGGTGTTTTTGATATCAACGGTATGCCTTACAGGCTGCGATAGTGTTAGCGATAAAGGAGAAGTAAAGTCAAAAAAAGCGGTTAAACGACCTAATATCTTGATTCTGATGTCTGATAATCACTCCGACATCCACTTAGGTGCATACGGGGACAAGGTAGTAAAAACACCTCACATTGATAAACTCGCTACCGAAGGTATTAAATTTAACAATGCTTTTGCCCAATCACCATCGTGTTCTCCTGCGCGTGCCGCCATGTTGGCTGGTCAAGATGTTTGGCGACTAGGTGACGCTGCTAATCTTTGGGGCGGATTTCCTAAAATAGATGTTTATACCGACATCATGGAAAAAGCTGGCTACCATGTTGGTATTGAAGGTAAAGGTTGGGGCCCAGGTAAGGCCGAAGTAGATGGCTGGGAAAGAAATCCAGGCGGAGAAAGATACGGTTCTTTTGAAGAGTTTTATAACGAAATTGAAAAAGGTGCGCCATGGATGTACTGGTACTCAAGCCGCGACCCGCACAGACCTTTCAAAAGAAACGGTTGGAAAAAAGCAGGCGTAGATTTAGCTGCAATTGAAGTGCCTGCATACTTACCCGATACTGAAGAAGTGCGCAAGGACATCGGTGATTATTACTATGAGATTCAGTCATTTGATAGAGAAGTAGGTTCTTACTTGGCTTTAGTGGGTGAAATGGGTCAACTGGAAAATACCATTGTTATTATCGTCAGTGATAATGGCTGGCAAATGCCGCGTGGCCTTGCCAACCTCTATGATGCCGGTACAAAAATACCCTTAATCATCTCTTGGCCTGATCACTTCAAAGGTAGCAGAGAAATTGAAGATTTTGTTACCTTAAACGATTTTGCACCGACGTTCTTAGAACTTGCTGGCATAAAAATCCCTAAAAGCATGAACGCAAAAAGCTTAGTGAATATTCTTCACTCTGAAGCTGCTGGTTTGATTGAAAAAGACCGTGATTTTGTAGTTACTGCAAGAGAAAGACATGCGTATGTTAGACAAGGTGGTGCAGGTTATCCTGGTCGTGCCCTGCGTACTGAAGATTACTTATTAATCAAAAACTACACTCCAGAAGCTTGGCCGGCTGGTCAGCCTCCACTTTTTGGTGACGTAGATGCGCACATGCTGCAGTATCCTGCGGCGACTAAAATGTACATGCTAGAAAACAGTGAAGACGAAGCGGTTAAGCCGCTATTCGATCTGGCTTTTGGTAAGCGAGCTGCCATTGAATTGTTTGATTTGAAGAAAGATCCAGAGCAAATGAACAACGTCGCTAATGACCCTGCTTATGCCGAAATTAAAACAGCGTTAGCAGCAAGATTGGTAACCCACTTGCAAGCCACTGGGGACCCAAGAGAGACAGGTGAAGGTTTTGATTGGGATGCTTCAAAGTATTATATGGAAGGTGATAAACGTCCTCGTCCAAGTCAAAAAGCTATTGATGCGCTCGGTTTGGAAGAAGAGTACGACTACACGACAAAATAAACTTGACGTCATAAGTTAAAATTAGGGGGTAGCGATGCGGCTGCCTCCTTTACCACTTCAAATTCAATTCTGAAATTCTAACTTCTTTCTTTTATTACGTAAATTCAGGTTACATTTTATAATGAAAAAATTACTATTAACTATTTCCAGTATTGTCATTGCAGTACTTTCATTTTCGACTATAGCCAAACAACCTAATATTTTGATGATTGTTGTTGACGACCTTAATACGGATTTAGCCAGCTATGATCACCCAACAATTTTAACACCAAATATTGATAAACTTGCCAATCAAGGGTTACAATTTAATAAAGCTTATGTACAAGCAACCGCATGTGCACCAAGTCGGTCAAGTTTCTTGACTGGGTTATATCCACAGCAAACCGGTATAACAGATAACGCCTCTAACTTTCGCGATTTCATTCCCAATGTTGTTACCCTTCCTGAGCACTTTCGACAAAACGGTTACTGGAGTGCGCGAGTTGGCAAGGTATTTCACTACAAAGTTCCTATGCATATCGGCACCAATGGTCATGATGACCTGCAATCTTGGGATAAAGTTGTTAACCCTATCGGCATAGATAAAGAGGTTGAATCGCAACTTAATATTATTAGCGACAATAAAATTGGTGCGACCTTAAGTTGGTTAGCGGTTGACAGTGAGGATATTGAGCACACTGACGGAAAAATCACCCGTGCGGCATTAGATTTGCTAAAAGAGCAACAGCAAAACCAGAGTGACAAACCATTCTTTTTAAGTGTCGGTTATTTTCGGCCTCACACTCCTTATGTTGCTCCGACCAAGTACTTTGACTTATATCCGTTAGAATCTATTAACCCGTATATTATGCCAGAAAATGATCGTGCTGATATTCCACTTGCAGCATTAGCTGATAGGACAAATCAACTAACGCTTACGTTGGCTCAGCGTAAAGAAATTATTCAAGCGTACTATGCCTCGATATCTTTCATTGATGCGCAAGTAGGAGAGCTTTTAGCTGGCGTGAAAAAGTTAGGCCTTGATGAAAACACAGTCGTTGTTTTTATGTCTGACCATGGTTATCTATTAGGGCAACACGGGCTTTGGCAAAAAGGCGATTTGTTTGATGGCTCTGCACATGCACCCTTGATTATCTCTATGCCAAACCAAGTAACAAAAGGTAAGAAAACCAATGCAATTGTTGAATTATTAGATCTCTATCCAACCTTGGTTGAACTAGCAGGTTTATCATCACCAAGTTACCTTCAAGGAAATAGCTTACTACCAATACTAAAATCAGCTGACGCGAGTGTTAGGGCTAGTGCATATACCACTATGCCGACGAGAGCATTTCAATATTATGATGAATTGAAGTATCGTAATGTAACAGGCCATAGTGTTAGAACGTCAAGATTTCGCTATACAGAATGGGGAGACGGCTTATTTGGCGTAGAGCTGTATAATCTTGATAACGATCCTGAGGAATTAACCAACCTGTACCATAATGCTAAATATAAAACTCAAGTGGTTAAATTATCTCGATTACTTGCAAAAAGAAAAGCTCAGGCAGAGGGAGAAGTTTTAAAGTGGTCTGAATAACAGTCGGTTAAGCCGAGTGCGTTTTATCCGCTGGTTACTTTAATTTTCAAATAGTTTTGTGAATTCATTTCTAATAATCAATTTGAAGTGAAAATTAAATGGCTAACTTTACAATGAATGCCTTAATAGTTATTGAATTCCGCCAAGGCTATTAGGGGGCGAAACCGCCTTAGATTTAACACTCTAAATTTATTTAAAACTGAAATGATTCTAATGTCCGCTTTGAGAGTTTGAGGTCTAACACCATGTAAAAGTTTTAGGCATTATTTCAGTTATGAATATATGTTATTTTTTAAGTGAAAAGGAAGCTTTAAGATCTCAGAACCGTCATTAGTAACTCAAAAGCTAACTTCCGCTTATGTTTAGGTTTGTTAGATACCAGTCGCGGCAAAACACCATAGGATCAACGATCTTCACTCTTCAGGCTGGTGTCTAACAAACCTCAGAGAAGGAAACCGCGTGAACCAAGTGCTTACTATGGGGAAT
>Ga0209396_1000645_pt1 | contig 40151 bp, 33 predicted proteins | sample GOMGulsemesocosm_6_FD_184638 | JGI IMG/M metagenome (GOLD analysis project Ga0209396, IMG submission 184638) | Methane-oxidizing microbial communities from mesocosms in the Gulf of Mexico - GOM8C Gulf of Mexico (SPAdes) (version 2) | ecosystem: Environmental > Aquatic > Marine > Cold seeps...
AAGGGTCGCTTTGCACACTTTTTTGACGTTAGCTTTTGGAGAGGGAAACTACCAGTGTTCATCGTTATTAGGTCACTAGCTACCACACTGTTGACCTGATTTAGTCCTCAAAATTAGGTCAACGTATGTTCACTTAGATACGATAACGGACGTTAGTCATGGCTTATCAAGCAACATTTAATCCGACATAAATCAAGCCTATTTTAGCTAATAAGTTTTTTATAAATTTAACCTTCAACTAAAAGAAATAATACTCAAATTTGATTGATAACTTCGAAAGCGGACATTCGTTCGTTGGGCATTATAGGTATGAAAAATTAACTTTCTATCTCTAATGGGGCACATACCGATATAGTGTTAATGCTCATTCAGTGAGGGGATTGGTGTTTTTCATACATTATTATCGGTAGCTAATCAGAGCCCAAAGAGGAAACTCTACTCCTCAACTCAAGTGATATCGTAACCATAGTGATACCATTCGCACAATGACTGTGCTTCTGCGTCTCTATATTATTTGTGTATGTTTTCATTTTCGATGCACTGAGAGCTTAATCAACTACTAAAATAAATGAAGGGAATTGACTATGCTGAATTAGAGTGTGATTAATAACGAAGCTTAATTTTTATTTGTGTAAATTGATGACTAAGGTCTTGTTTCAAGCGTTAATATTAATGTTTATAGTAACTTAAAATTCTCCATTTAAGTGTAATGTTCAAGTTTACACATATTCAATATTAATTTAATGGCATAAGTTCGCAGTTCAACATGAAAAAAGGCTTAGTAGCAATACTCGATTACTCAAAATTTTTTTACAAGACCATCATGATGATATGAACAAGTTAGTATTGGAAATTAACACCAAAGACCACGCATTATGGCATAATACGCTACATGGTTTTCTTGGTTGCAGTGGTAATATTAAAGCTCACGATTTATACGATAAAATTAAGAAATTAAAACTGAAAAGTCAGAGTTTTAAAGTTATCTGCACTATTCCTGACGAACTTGTTACACAGTTTCAAAACACTTTAGAACAAGCTACATAACAAGTTAACCTGCATACCTAAGATGAGCACCTTGTAGATATTTAAGCGACGCCCAACTGCTTGATGTGATTTCTAAACTCGCTCTAAAGTTAACAAGTCGAAGTTTCGATCTAGAAAAAGAGCTGAAAATACTGGCTAGGCCTGTTTCCCCATCATAACAAACTCTAATAATAGAATTAGTTTCCCAATTAGAAGCATTTGATTACCCAGCTGCAATTGCAAGTTAGCAGAAAAATACAGTCTCACCTTAAATGAATGGAATAACACGGCTTAATTGGTTAGCGGTAGACCGCTGTTTTGGGGCTGGCTTAGAGGATGTTTTCATTAATCTCAACTCAAGCGACTCTGAAATATCATCATTGTCTTGAACAACCAATATCTTTTGTACTATTTAACCTTTCTTAAGTTTGATTCTAATGGATTGTCATTAAATATCGTAATTAAGAACTGTATTTGAATGAATTGATAAATATGTGTTTTAAGAATACCTGTGTGAATTTATTTATTTTTTAAGAAATTCTTATTCTATTCACATTTATGTTTTAGAGTTTACATTGAAACTTTGGTCAGTTTATATTTGAGACCATTTTAAAAACTTCCCATCAATAAAGCCTTTTGATGGGGTAATAATAATTGCATCTTTTCTAAATTTAATAGGAAGGATTAAATAAGAATATCAAATGAAATATTTACAAATTTTACTTTTAATATTAGCTACCCTCACAACTACAGCCCATGCTGGTTTGATCGAATACACATTTAGTGGAGATTATAAAGACGGTAGTACAGCAAGTGGTACCTTTTTATATGATGACTCCACCATGGTTTTCTCTAACGCGAACATAGAGCTCAGCGGAGGTACTAAATTCACTGATAGCATCTTTGATTACGTACATTATGTAAGCCAGAATTTTATGGTATTGCTTGATTCAACGGACGGTCCACTTTACAACAATGACAACATATTTCACATTATTCTGCAAGGTTCAGACTTGTTTGGAGAGCTTAATCCCACCTCTGTTTATTCTGATATTGGCAGCTGTGATAAAAATCATTGTCCTGCTCGTGACCATGTTTACATTGCAACTAGTACCTCTTTAGTTGGTCGCGTCGTCGTTCCAGAGCCTAAGTCTATATTTCTTATGGGATTAGCCCTTATAGGAATAGCGCACAGTCGACGCAAAGCCAAAGCTTAAATTTACTAACAATAAGGAGTCACTTAAAAGCTTGAGTATTTACTTATGTTTCCAAAAAACTAAACTCCGCCGCAGGATAAAATTTCGTCCCAATCTAGCTTAAAAAGAATGAACTAATATTGCACAGAAGTCATGAATATATGTCTTTTTAAAACTGTGATTAAGATGTTCTCAATTTCAAAGTGTATTTACAAATTTTTACTATGTTAAAAATTTATTATGTAAGAAGCATTTACGAGTTTAATATGAAATTCTATACAAATATTACGAGTTGTATTTTTACTATTAAAGTAAGCAATAAACTAACTTTCGAAAAATTTTATGGTTTTCGAAAGTTTTTCCTAACAGCAAAAAATGTTGGTTCAAAGTTTATAGTAGACTTTAGCTCTGCCGAATATATTGACGTTTCTGGTTTAGCTATGTTGCTACTACTTCAAGAATACATTGATAGTCTAGAAGGAAAAGCTAGCTTAGTCTTGCCAGCTCAAGGCAATCAAGCATACAAAATGTTAAAATTGGCTAAATTTGATGAAGTTTTTGAAATTAATTAAAAGTAAATGAGCTTAGATTTTTACGCTGTAGATTTTTGTAAAAACATATTTGGTTAGGCCTCCTCAATACTAAATCAATGTACAAAGTTTAAATGTTCCATAAACCCACATGGAGAAACGTAATGAATGAAGGCAAAGTTAAGTGGTTAATGCAGATAAAGGTCATGGTGTCATCACATCGACAAATGGTAATAAAGAGTTTTGAGTGCATCATTCAGAAATTCAAAGTAGTAGCAATTGTTCACCCTTAATGAAGAAAAATTCGTAGAGTATGAAGACGGACAATGTCAAAAAGGACCATGTAAGCGATATTTTTTAATTTAAAATCAAAAGTTGTGTAGATACCTCTAGCCAAGGATAAAGCATCTTACCTACTTATTACAAGTAAGATACATGGGTTAGATGAAGCTACTATTAGTGCGAAGTGACATCATGAATAACATATTGAAATACAATAATATCCTTATGATTTATAGGCGGAGTTATCTATTATTTATCATATCTAAAATTTATGGTCCAACACCTACTCTAACCCATGATATTGAACGAGACGTTTATCGTACAGGATTAGGGAATTAGCCTTCACTTCTTTGAGTATAAAGTTAATATTTTTAAGAGGTTGTCACTCTTGTGCAGTAGTTTTTTTTATGAAAAACTTCAAGCTTTATTCCATAGGGAGTTATAAAAGTGGATTTTCGGCTAATCAGCTTTCAATTATTAGGTATTAAGTACCTATACCCAGCACCATAAACGGATTCTAATATCGGGTCATTAATACCCAATAATTTAATTTTGTTACGAATGTTTTTAACATGAGCATCAACCGTTCTATCAGAAATATCACGCATATCAGGGTAGGCTAGATCCAAAATTTGTGCCCGAGAGTAAATCCGTTCAGGCCTTTGATAAAGTAAATTCAATAAATTGAATTCCAAATGAGTCAGTTCTACTGCTTTACCTTTGTAACTAATTTTAAATGTTGATTTATCAAGTAAAAAAGAATTATTAGATTTTTTTGCGTTGTTTTCTTGGTTAAGTTGTTTCAACGCCTGCGTATTTTTAGCTATCTCTAAGTGGGTTGCGATGCGTGCGAGCACCTCTTGAGCATTAAAGGGTTTGCTAATGAAATCTACAGCACCTGCTTCTAGGCCTTTAACTTTATCTAAAGGATCTTTAAGCGCGCTAATAAAAATAATAGGGATATGTCTATATGGCTCAGAATTTTTTATCTTTAGGCAAACTTGATAGCCATCCTCTTCAGGCATCATAACATCAAGTAAAATTAGTTCGGGTAAAGGTGAATCGCTCTTTAGAAAAGCAAAAGTTTGCTGAGAGTTAAGCGCAACACTTATTTGGTATTTTGATGACAGAATTGAACCAAGTGCATTTATATTAGTTCGTTCATCATCAACAATTAATAATGGTGTACTGTTGAATTGCAATGTCTACAATATCCTATATTAGAGAAAGTGATCATTTACATCGTTATAACCAATAAGAACATGATAAATTTGACAATAATTTCTTGGTTATTACTTTTGTTTGCTAATTATAGTCTAAGCCCATTTAGTTTTAATTAAAAGTTAGTAAAATAATTAATTTGCCAATACACTATTAAATAGTCTGTAAACAATCTTACTTCACTGATTGCTCCCGAGATATAATATGGATCCAATTTTTCTATCAATCTTGATATCAACAACATTATTATCGGGGATTTTCCTGATAACTTGGGTAAAAATCGATCGGCAACCCCATGTTTTATGTTGGGCGTTGGCTTATATATTTGTTATCTGCAATATTCTCTTAAATGCCTCGAATGAGCTGTTTCCAGATAGAGACATTTATTGGGTCATCGTAAATACTTGCTCATACATTGCTCAGTTTTTGGGGGTTGCGGGATTTTTCTATCGAGCGCACATTAATCCATTCCAGTTTAGGTTTATCTGCTACTTTATCGTTGTAGAAGTACTATTGATTACCTTGACGGTGAATGATATTCATTATGGCCTTAAAATAGGCTTGACGCCTCTCTCAGGATTTATAGTCGTCTGGGTAATGATTTGGGTTATTTACAACGTCAATAGGCCGTTACGGGTTCCTGAAAAAGGAATAATTATTATTTATGGGTTATTTTCTCTTGCACAACTTAGTGCGGGCATCATAGCAATAATGCAAGGTTACTCATATGACAAGTATTACCTTGACATGTATCTACAGGTGAACTTTCTCTTTTTAGGCCCTTTATTTGTAGGCTCTGGTATGTTCGCGGTTATGATTATCGCAGATGATTTAGCAACAAAAATTAAGCAGCAGATGTTGAAGATCGAAAGCACCAACCGAAAATTAGAAAAAGAGAAAACAAAAGCGATAAAAGCGACCGAAGCTAAAAGTCAATTTTTAGCGAACATGAGCCATGAAATTCGTACGCCGATGAATGCTGTATTAGGTATGTCTTATCTTACCATGCAAACGTCTTTATCAGAGCAGCAAAAAAGTTATGTTAAACATATTCAAAGCTCGGCAGAAGGTTTATTAAGTGTCATTTCAGATGTATTAACCTTATCAAAAATAGAGGCTGGCTCGAGCGAATTAATAGAAGAAAATGTCTCTTTGATAGAGCTAATCACAAGTAGCTTTAATGTTTTAGACCCTTTAGCAAAGCAAAAGGGGATAACCCTTGAGTGCCATTTAAGTGAAGGTTTACCTGAATATGTTATTGCCGATAAAGGGAAGATAAAGCAAGTACTGATTAACTTAGTGGGTAATGCGATTAAGTTCACACCAAAAGGGAGTGTGAAAATAAGTTGTCATCATCAAACACTGAAAAAAGCGCATCAGATTACCTTTGAAGTACAGGATACCGGCATAGGAATCGCAGAAGAAAACTTAACTAAGGTGTGCAATGCTTTCACTCAAATAGATGACCATAGAACACGTGACTTTGAAGGTACGGGGTTAGGATTGAAAATCAGCCATCAGCTTATTGCCTTAATGGGTGGTCAATTAGAAGTCAGTAGCGTAGTGGAAGTAGGCAGTTGCTTTTATTTTACTTTAACGCTCAATGAAGGCTCGCAGGACTCAAACCAAGCAAACAATATAGAACTGCCATATTCAAGCTCTGATAAAATTCATGGTGCTAAAGTGCTCATCGCCGATGATCATCAAACCAATCGACTCTTATTGAGCACCCTTTTAGAACAAGTGGCCATGACGGTTGTACAAGTAGAAAATGGACAAGCTGCATTACAAGCTTGTCAGCAAGAAAGCTTCGATATTATTTTTCTTGATATTAATATGCCAATCCTTAATGGTTATCAAACCACCGAAAAAATTAGGGCCTTAGCGCAATACCAAACGACACCCATTCTCGCTATTACAGCCAATGCTTTTGATACCGATCGTTCCAAAGCGTTAAATGCCGGTATGACCGAATATTTAACCAAGCCCATAAGGCCTGAAGACTTGTACCAAAAGTTAACAACATGGTGTTATATTCCAGATGATCTCTTTCGCAATAATATTGATGTGTCAGCCAAGATTTCGCAACACACAGTGCTAACGAAACCTGCTCATATTCAACCTCTACATTATCAGAAAATGCTAAAAGCGTTTGTTGAAGATCACCAAGACGATATAGCACGAATGCAAACCGCTATAAGTGAAATTAATTTACCCTTATGGAAACATGTATTGCATGGTTTAAGAGGTTGTACTGGAAATATAGGTGCCTCAAGACTTTACACTGAACTAGTTCAACTAAATGAAAAAACAGTACCTGAAGTACTATCAGAACAGTTAATTAGGCTATTCACAGCAACTATAAATGAAATAGACAAGTTAATTGAAGACATTGATCACAGCTTAATATCGAAGACAATAAGTTCTAATGAAGATCTTAATCTTATGATTAGCGATTTGATTACATTAATGCAACAAAACAGCTTTAACTTTCATGAAATACTTTTTCAACTTAAACGTAGTTTACCGCTCAAGTTCGAAAAAGATGCGCAGGAATTACAGCAAAATCTTGAGGCGTTTGAATTTGAAAGTGCTGTTAATATTTGTCTAAAAATACAACAGGCTTTGGACAGTGATACCCAAAAATAATATTCATTAATCTTTGAAAAATAGATAAACATTTTTTCAATTTTAACTCAGTTTACATTCTGCAGTTATTCATTATGTTCATAAATCCTACACCATAAAATAGAGGATAGTGAACAAAGGTAATATACATATTTAAGTGTAGTTGTTTATTTCTCAGTAACATAGGAAGAAATGAGCTTAGCAGATACAGATGTTCTCACATCAATTAATGTCGTAGCCGTTAGCTCATATACGGTAATATCAAGGACTCATCTAGTGGTCGCATTATTGGCGATTTAAAGCTTGATATAGACAATTCACTTTGGAATAAGAATATATAACAATTCAACCTACTCAAAAGGCTTTCACAGGAGATATTCTTTCTGCAAGCTTGAGTCTGATGATAATGTCGAAATAGTGAGTTATACGACTATAAATAATGACAAACTGAGTTATATTTCAATAATTTTGGTGTTCTTCTCATTCAGTTCATATTTTATTTATAAAGTAGGATTAAATTTACTGGTCTGATATAGAAGGTTGTTAACTCTAATGAGAAAGTTAATTGTAGAATCTACTAGAAATTTAGTTGAGCATCCTGATTATGAACGAGTTCTATTAGAGGTGATAACCGGCCGATATAAAGTGGAATTATTCGATCTTGTTAGTAAAGAAGCAAAGGATGAAATACATGCGCAAGCTCTCTATATTAAAGCTCGTTTAGGTGAAAAGTAACTCCGTTCATTGGTAATAATATAATTATTCTATTCCTGGCGTAGACGTTTATATTCTAAATGTTCACAATGATAACGCTATGATTTTATTATGACTGCCCTCGTGTTTTGAGCATTTATAAGACTAAATATCAATATAGAAAACCTACATAACTCAATCCTTAATAAATTTCCTGCAATATTCTAATTCACTTCACAATTGATGGTTATTCTATTAGTAATCTTTAATTGGTATCTAGGATATTACTTGATTGTCAACATCACTTAAGTAATCCCCGATATCGTATAAATATATAACTCGTTGTAGTGAGGAAATATAATATGTATCAGAAAGTAAAAGGTAAAAAAACTCGTCTAGGCAGTGTTATTCACAAAGCCTTAAGACGGAGCTCATTAGCTATCTTTATATCTGCAAGTTTCGCAAGTAATGCAAACGAAACGACAGTGCCAAACTATGTTGAATTAACCGACACAGAAAGGTTTATTCAAGCGGGTGAAACGGATAAAATTGACCTCGGTATTTTATTCGATGGCGATAGTGCCGACCATTCAATGTACTACTCAAGTACTATGTATGCTGGAACCTACGCTTTGGGCTTCCTAGGTATGAGCACCCCCGCGACCTATGCCGTTTATTATGGTTTAGAATGGGTCGGTTTTATTATCAGTGAAAGCTTAGAGCGTAGTGGCCATGAAGATGTTGCTATGTATTTTCCTCATTCAAATAAGTTTGATGTCAATATAAACCCGAGTAATGATCATTTGCTGAACGGACTCGATTTGATGACTGGTGGTGGCAGTACGGTTGCTTTAGAAGTAATAGCAGATGCGAGTATGAGCATGGGTTATAGTATCTATCAGGGCACGACGACTAATATGCTTAACTTAATGACATTAGCACATCAACTTGAAGCGACCTACACCCCATCTTCATTTAGTCAACAAGCTATAACGGGATCTGTACAAGATATAGTGTCTGATGCGCTGCCAACCTTTAATCTTCCCGGTAGCAGTGATACCAATTCCCCTGGACCTTTTTATTATGTCATTCCACAAAGTGAACATGGCAATAGTGAGTATAACAATCTTTTAGTGGCTAATCCCGAGTGGTACCAACAAAACCCTAATAATAAGTTTGACTTAAAAGATTTTCAATTTCATGGATATCACGCATTTTCTGGTTTTTTTAACATGATAGCAACGGACTCAAAAGACTATATTTACAACACTAATTACGCAAAAGCCGGCGGCGGCGATGATTTGTTGGTAAATGGTAACTTTGGATGGGGTGGCGAAGGCGATGATAGCTTGTTTAATGTTGTAACCGCTCGAGGGGAAGCAGGTAACGATTATTTTTTATACTGTGATACTGCTTATGGTGGTGACGGCGATGATTTTATCTCTAGGAGTGATACTGCTTATGGTGGTGACGGCGATGATATTATTACTTACGCATCGGTAGAAGCGCATGGCGAAGGTGGCAACGATACCATATCAGGTACGCATCAGCCCTTTAAAAATTATTATGTACCAGACACCTTTTTCTCATCTGCACAAGTCACCGGTGGTACTGGTAACGATAACATCAAATGGGTAGGCATAGCCCATGGTAATGAAGGCGATGACATACTAATAGGCAATAAAAATGCTTATGGTGATGAGGGCAATGATGTGCTTATTGGCAATGTAAATAGCGATGGTGGTGCCGGCAACGATTATATTTCTGGCCGTTTGGTCGCAGAGCAACAAGGACTTGACGTTTTGGCGCCTCGTGAGCAAGTGGTTGATACCTATACCACGAAGGCACACAGTGGCGGTGATGGTAATGATCAAATTCTAGGCTATGAAGGATCGGACATAATCCATGGTGATGCGGGCTACGATGTCATTTCCGAAATAGTGGAGCAAGATCAATATAATTTTGTTGATGGCGGCAGCGAGTATGACTCGCTTAAATTAGAAATAGAGGCCACGTGGGATTTAAAAGTTGTTACGGCAGCGAGTATGGATGCTAAAGGCGAATACCTTGATGTACTTTCTCAGGCATATAATAACGACTGGTCAAGTCATATGAATACTATCAGTGACGATTTTGACTTTTTGATAGCGGCACTAGACCCTCAAACTGCTGAGTGGAAAGCTGTCATGGTGGTTAAAAATATTGAAGAGCTATTAATCGAAGATAATTCAAATGGTGGTAGTAAAAGAACTGTTGATTTTTCTGACCTAGACCGTAGTTTGCATTATCAAGGCAGTACATACAATAACAGTATCTTCGGGAGTGCACACGCCGATATTATACAAGGTATGCTGGGCGATGATAGATTAAACGGGGGAGATGGTAATGATATTCTGGATGGTGGCGCTGGCAACGATAACCTCTATGGTGGCGACGGCGATGACATATTCTACCCAGGAAGTGGCAACAATGTGATAATCGGCGGAGATGGCAATGATACGCTCAGTTATGCGAATTCAGCGGAAGGGGTTATCGTTAGATTGAATAAACAGGAAGGCGTACGTAGTAGCGCTGTAGATGTAATAAAAGATATTGAAAACATCATCGGCAGTGACTTTAACGACCAGCTTTATGGCAACTCCAAAGCAAATACGTTAGTTGGTGGCGCTGGTAATGATATTTTAAGAAGTGGTGCTGGTGATGATGTATTGATTTCGGGTAGCGGACGTAATCGTCTCTATGGTGGTTATGGTGCCGATATATTTGAAATGTCAGATGCTGAACATCCAACTGTAATCAAAGATTTTCATGCTGATCAAGGCGATGTTATTCGATTAAATGTTACGGGATTAGGTATCCCCGTTGATGCAAATGGAGAGCCACTACTTAGCAGTAAACCAGATGGTATTTACCATGTAGTGAGAATCAATGAGAAAAAAACCCAGTTGGTATTGATCACCCCGGGTAAAACTAGGCATGTATTGGTGAATTTTACTCAAGAAACCAATGTTTCTCTTGATGACGTAACGTTTATTTCTAGAGACGTGATTGAATAGCCGTTAAGGGGGTTATTAAAGCTTAAAATCAGCCTATTCATGAATAGGCTGATTTTTTTTGCGTAACTGAAATAAACGTAGATTTAGATGTCGAATTTTAAAATATAACTGACAAGGATTGGTCGCGCGAAGCCGCGACTTAATCCAGTTGCTGGACAAGTCCGGTATGTTGTATTTGTAAAGTATTTCAGTTGGTTAGGTCGTTTGAGTGTTTTTTGTTACTCCACTCAATTGTAGAGTATTTCAAGGGAAATACACAATATTGATGATTTTTTCTGTCGCGTAGCGACTTCGTCCAACAAGACGCTCAAGAACGGGAAAAAACAGTTGGCTTTTGCTTAATGGTATGGACTCATCACCCTTGGCCTAAATAGGTTTAGGTGAAGATACCAATCAAAACGGAGCCAATACCATGCAAAAGTGTACCACTATCAATATCGATTTAGCTAAAACTGTTTTTCAAGTAGCCTTATTTAATAAATATGGCGTAATGAAATCTAACAATGGATGCTTTAGTCGCACTCGAGTATAAGTAAAATAAACGCGATTTTTCATAGGAACTAAAAGTATGTTTTCCATGTTTTTATAATTGATCTCAATATCTTTCATAAAGCACAGCCCTATGCTTTACCCCTTCAGGGCAGCCTGCTGCTGTGTATGTCATCTTTCCTGACGATTTGTCAATACTTGCAATGATCCGAACCACACCACCGCATTGATGACAGGTTTTTATATCTATCCCAAAGACCCGTTTGAGTCTTGCGCCCAAGTCATTGACCTGTGCTTTTGAGTGGGGTATGTTTTTTTGTAGCAGCTTCCTTCATCCTTTGCAGCTTTCGCTTACTTTGAGGTGTGATCTCTGATCTGTATTTACTGTTAGGCGCAATGTTTAACAAATTAGTAAGAGTATTTTTGTCTGCAACAACTATGAACGGCGGTGATCCTGGTACCTTTAGCATACAATCGGTTAACAGTGAGGCTTTTTTAGCCCGGTTTGTTGAATGGAATTATAGAGATGAAACTCACGCCAAAGAAAAACTGGAGTTTTTAGCCTTAGAAAGAGGTACCTATACCATGGCTGATGGTACTGTTATTGAGGTGGGGATCTATTACCAAGACGGTCTCGGGGTCTTCGAATATGAGGGTTTTAACCATACCTTTAGTGCTACTCCACATGTGTTTTTAATGCCACAATCGGCCAGAGATATAGATACATATACGGTTCGCGCCAAAGATATAACTACTAAAGGTTTCACCTCAGCCATTTTTAAGCAAGAGTTGAATATGAGTGGTGATCACCCAAGTGAGCTTATTGCATATATTGCCATTTTACCGGGTAATGGTTTAAGTGGTACTTTTGACTCAACTAACGGGCCGGTTAGTTATACGTTATACAGCGCCAATCTTAGCAGTGGAGCATCACCGATTGGCGGTGAACTGTACTCGCTACAGGAAGAAAAATCTCGTGATACAGAAACAAGCCACACCAAAGAAACAGTTCAAATGTTAGATATTGGTGGGGTGTCAATAGTGCAGCAGGTTACATCTAATGGCGCTGATACGACTAGCATACGTCGTCACTAACCGTTATTAAGTTTGCAATATAAATTATCCGGTATTTTTGGCAATTAGCGTAAAAATACTGGATGATTTTCCTTTCACGTTTCAACTTCAATTATCTTCAACAAAGTAATAGGCTTATTATTTTAACTTTGTCGATGGTCAAAAAATATCATTCAACCTATACAGCTGACTCTGAACCTTATCGATATATATTTATAAATATATCGCAGCCTTTTAAGTGTCGATTTCAAATGATTTTTAAACTTCACATTCAGTTCTAATTTACCCGGTAAGCTTTTGTTATAAATCTATATAGAATTGTGTTTTCTAAAATAAAGTATTTGATTTCATGTGGTAATACTTTATTCAAAGATGATTCATTATTTTATTTGTTAGATTCATATCAACATTATTTATGTAATTTACAAGGGTGGTCAATAATGAAAAAAAGATTAACTAAACATACAAAGCTAACAAAAGTTATATGGAAAAATGCCATTGTCAGTATTTTTTGTATGGCTTCAGTTTCCAGTATGGCCGCCGTTGAAGGCGTAAAAATAGACTTGCTTGATGTCGGCGATATCAGCGCTATGGAAGGCGTAGGTAATGGTGATGCTTTTACAAGTCAATGTTCAAGCGGCGAAGTATTGGTGGGCTTGACTGTTTATCATAATCAGACATCAAGCTGCTCAAACTTTACTAGTAATCTTGTTCGTGGTGTAGAAGGAGTATGTGCCCCGATAGATGTTAATTACGATACTAAATACACATTAACAACAGGCAGCAAAACAACATTAAGTAGAAATATACTCAGCTGTTTGGAACCAAGTAAACCAAGCGACCCGGTAGTTGGGGTACAAAGTCAAACGTTATTCACCTGTCCAGACGGACAGGTTGTTAAGGGGATAAATACCTTTGGCGGTAACACCGTTGAAAGCTTAAAACTGTTATGTGCTAGTCCGTCTGTCGCTGATAATGCGAACATGACCGTGAGCTATACCGAAGGTGCGAGCAGCCCAACCTTTGGCGCTTCATCTGCACATTACCCTCCTTATAACTGGCAGTGTAACTCAGGGGTTGTTGACCAGATTTCAGGTACTATTGATAACAATGCGGGTAGTTTGAGCTTGCAAATGCACTGTAAAGACATTGTACTTTCAACTTATGATCTTGATGATGATGCTGATGGTATTATCAATGACCAAGATGCATTCCCACATGATGCCACCGAACACACCGACAGTGATGGCGATGGTGTTGGTGATAATAAAGATTACTTTAATAACGATGCGAGCCAAACCTTACTTGCGCGTTCGTTACTTGAAACAGGTGCGGTTACGCTATCAACAAGTATCGATAACGGCGTGGCAACACACATTGATTTAAAAAACACCTATCTTGACCCCGTAGTATTGGTGTTTGTAACCGACAGTCAGGACAAAGAGCCGCTAGCAGCGCGTGCGCTAGATGTCACCAATAATGCATTTAAGTTATTGGTTGAAAAAGCCGATGGCAGTGCCCTTAAAGGCGCTGTAAACATCAGTTATTTAGTAGTTGAAAAAGGTCGCCATGTTTTCGCTAATGGGCTAGAAATGCAAGCGGGCTTAATAACCACTACTAATGTGCATGTCCATAGTAATAACCAAGAAGGTGCAGACAGTGTAATATTTACTACTGCGTTTTCTGCAACCCCTGTTGTTTTACACAGTTTAAATAGTTACAACAACAGTGATTTTATGGAAAGTCGCGTTGATAGTGTTACCGCAGCAGGCTTCAATGTGGAGCAAGAAGCCAGTGGTACTGGCAGTGGCGTCAATAGTGAAAAAATAGCTTGGGTTGCTTTTAATAAAGGTGATGGCTTGTTAAATGGCTTTGCGTATGAAATCAATGCCGCTAATGACGGTGCCAATGATGGCATAACCAATACTGCCCATGCGGTTGATTTTTCAAGCTTTGGTCAAACCCCTGCGGTAATTGCAAAGGGGCAAACCAGCAATGGCGGAGACGGCTTCTGGTCCAAAGGCGATGGTTTGTCGGCTAATGCCATCAGTTTATATGCTGAAGAAGACACCGTATTACGTAGCGAACAATCTCACATGGATGAAACTTTTGGTTGGGCCGCATTTTCAAAAGGCACTATGGCATGGTTAAGAGATTTTGACGCCGATGGTATTGATGACGCTATTGATAACGATGATGATGGCGACTTTATCAATGACAGCGATGATGTATTCCCAATGAATGCCTCAGCAAATACTGATACTGATAACGATGGCTTACCTGATAGCTGTTTTAGTACCTGTACCGGTGGTTTAATTGCCGATAATGATGATGATGACGACGGCGTGATTGACAGCTTAGATAGCTTCCCTCGCAATGCATCGGCGAGTCTTGATACAGACCATGATGGCCTGCCTGATAGCTGTATTACAGCTTGTACTGGCGGTTTAGTCGTCGATAACGATGATGACAACGATAGCATAGTCGATAGTGCTGATAGCTTTCCTCTAAATGCATCGGCGAGTATTGATACAGACAATGATGGCTTACCTGATAGCTGTATTACAGCTTGTACTGGCGGTTTAGTCGTCGATAACGATGATGACAACGATAGCATAGTCGATAGTGCTGATAGCTTTCCTCTAAATGCATTGGCGAGTCTAGATACAGACAATGATGGCTTACCTGATAGCTGTATTACAGGTTGTACTGGCGGTTTAGTCGTCGATAACGATGATGATGACGATGGCATAGTCGATAGTGCAGATAGCTTTCCTCTAAATGCATCGGCGAGTCTTGATACAGACAATGATGGCTTACCTGATAGCTGTATTACAGCTTGTACTGGCGGTTTAGTCGCCGATAACGATGATGACAACGATAGCATAGTCGATAGTGCAGATAGCTTTCCTCTAAATGCATCGGCGAGTATTGATACAGACAATGATGGCTTACCTGATAGCTGCATTACAGCTTGTACTGGCGGTTTAGTCGTCGATAACGATGATGACAACGATAGCATAGTCGATAGTGCTGATAGCTTTCCTCTAAATGCAGCGGCGAGTCTTGATACAGACAATAATGGTTTTCCTGAAGAGTGGAACGCGAATTGCGATCTTAGTTGCCAACAAAGCAGCGGTTTACTTCTGGATGGGCTGAAGTTTGCAGATGCAAACTTAGAAAAAGCGATTAGATCTAAGTTGGGTAATTCAAGCGAACCTATTTTGGAAAACGATGTTAAATCTATCACTTTGCTTACGCTCGGTAACGTGAATGCGCCAGTAAGTGATTTGTCAGGAATAGAATCTTTAACTAAGTTAACTACCTTAATCTTGAGTTCACAAACTATTACTGATTTAGCGCCATTGAGCTCTTTGACTGAATTAACTTCCTTAGAATTATCTAATTCAGATATAGGGGTTCTTAGCACTATTTCTACATTAACAAGCTTAAGATCGCTTAGAATAATAAACAACGAATTAAGTGACTTAAATTTCTTGACGGGTTTATCTAGTTTAAGGGTTTTAACTGTGGAGCGTACTAAACTTTCTGATATTTCAGCACTTAGCGGTTTAACTAACATAACCGACCTGTTCTTCTCTTATAATTCAATCAGTGATATCTCAGCTCTGAGCGGTCTAACTAAAATGAAGGCGCTGTACTTATCTTATAATTCAATCAGTGATATCTCAGCGCTTAGTAACTTTACTCAGTTATTTGAACTCGATTTGACGAGCAATCATATTGTAGATATTAGCCCATTAAGTAATTTGACTGCGTTGGTGGATTTGTTTCTAGACAATAATGAAGTCGAAGATGTTGCGAGCTTAGCTAGCTTGAGTAATCTCCGAAATCTTGGGCTAACAAATAACCAGATCAACGATTATAGTGGATTTGCATTACTGACTCAGGTGACAGATTTGTATATGCAAGAAACAAATATCACTGATAGTGATTTAACTTATCTAACTGGAATGGTTAATTTGTCCTCTCTTGACTTACAAAATTCAGTGAATCTAACCAATATTAGTCCGCTAGTTCAGATCCCAAACTTAAAACGTTTGTATGTAGATAACAGCGATCTAAACTTTATTGCTGGTACCAGTCTTGGGCAAATAAATTTTGATGCACTTAATCAGATGAGTGAAAATGGTACTTATGTTGCCGTCTCTGGAAATCTTATGGATATGAAAATAAATTTCCCGAGCGCAGCGCTAGAAGCAAACATCAAAGAACAACTAGGCTTTTTGCCATCTCAAACGATTATGTTCAGCTCGATACAAGAGGTAACAAGTTTGAGACTTGATGACACCTCTGGATTAATCTCAGACTTAACAGGGTTGGAATATTTTAGTTCTTTAACGAATTTAATGATCAAAAATCATATGGTGACAGATTTGAATCCGTTGTCTGGTTTGATCAAGTTAGAACAATTGGTATTGAATAACATGGTGTCCAATCCAGGACTGGAAGTTGACTTAAGTCCATTGAGAAGCTTAACGAACCTTACTGAGTTGATAATATACGGTGGTTACACTTATGACATTAGTGCATTAAGTAACTTAACTAATCTTATTATTTTAGATTTAACGGATAATCATTTTACTGATCTGAGCCCATTAATCAGCTTAACAAGCTTAGAGACATTAACTTTAGCTAAGAATCCTGCGATTGAAAACTTTAGTGTTTTAAGTAATTTAATGAATCTAAAAGGTTTAGATATATCACACAATAACATTGAGGAAATTAACTTTGTAGCCGCATTAAATAATTTAGAAAAGTTAAACGCAAGTTATAATAATATTGTGGATATTAGCCCGTTAAGTAACCTAATTAATCTAACTTTATTAAGCTTAACTAATAATTATATAAATGATATTAGCAAGTTAAATCGATTGTCTAATTTACATAGTTTATATTTAGCCACGAATAATATTTCGGATGTTAGAGTGTTAATGGAACTCTCTTCTGTTGTATATTTATCTCTTTCAGCTAATCCAATAAATGACTTTAGCTCTTTGGAATCAATGACTCAACTAACTGTATTAAAGTTAGATGATACATTTGTAGCCAATAGTGATTTAGTTTATATATCAAATTTAAATACACTTACAAGCTTAAGTTTATCTGATACCACTGGGCTAACGGATATCACGCCGTTAATCGGTTTATCTAACCTAAAGAGCTTGTTTATTGTTAATGCCGAGTTGAACCTTATAACTGGTACTGCGCAAGGTGACTTAAATTTAGCTGCTATTAATGAACTTTCTCTCCAAGGTACTTATGTAAATCATATTGGAAATGTGAGTAACGATATGGAAGTATATTTTGCAGATGCAATGTTAGATACGGCAATTAGGGCCATGCTAAAAAAATCAAGTGGCGTTATTTTTGCTAACGAATTAGCAGTCATTACTTCTTTGAACTTGACCGGTTTAGGTGTGAGTGACTTATCTGGTATAGGATATTGTACTGAGCTTGAGTATTTATTTGCACAAAGTAATCAGATATCCAATATTGCAGCGTTAAAAAACTTAACTAAATTGAAACAAGTAATGTTAAGTTATAATAACATTCGTGACTTTTCTTTATTAGGTAACTTGTCATCACTTACTTATATCAATATGAGTGATAACAATGCAGCAATAAATAGCTCAAGTATTGAAGGCATGAATAATATGGCAGTCGTCGATGATTTCATAAATCAAGGGACAATGGTTCTTTGGGAAAATGGCAATGTAAAGGACTAATGTCACACTAACACTGATATGACGTTCTATTAAAGTCAGTATTGATAGCCACAAGATTATGAATGTATTCATGCTCTTGTGGTTTTTTTATATTGTATTGACTCTTTTAAGCCGCTACACAAGTACCTTTGTTAGTATGTTATATAAGTTTATGAGCCGTAGAGGGAACTGTTAGTATAATGCGTGAAAACTCAGTTTGATTTTCAATAAACAGTACAAGCACTTCAAACGGGTAAAACGAACCGGTAATTCATTAATACTCACTCTAGAACCTTGAATAAAAATCTAAGGTATTTAAGAGGGCAAAAAATTGTAAAGGTGGTAATCGCTATAGGTAATAATTGACCTAGAACATATAGTCACAAAAATAAGATGCTTTTCTTAGAAATAATAAACTGAACTTCATACTCACTTCACATTTACCGCTTTAAATAGCATTGTAACGGTATAATTTAACTGGAGATTTCGTTAGAGGTATTATTACTTTAATTAACGAGGTCAAAATGCTAAAGAAAATATTATCCGTGTGTATCACAATTGTCGCAATCTGGGATTTTTAGCGTTTTGAGTCGATGATCCCTTTATTGGTTATTGCTATTCTCACCTATAAATGAGCTGAACATGGTGTTTTGTTTTGGTCAGAATTCTAAACCTAAGTTAACCTATCAAGAACGCGATTATTCTGACCTAAACGGCCCTGATGATTGAAGCCTATTATAAAATACATTTTTAATAATATAGACAGTATTCTAAGCAAACTTTGAATTAATAGTTGTAGAAAAAATAAATTTGACTAAAGAAGGTTAGGTATATGGACTTTCAAAAACTATTAATACCCTCGATGCGGGCCAATTTGATCCAGGTCTTACCTTGCTCAACCTGAAAGATATGTTGAATGTTTACGGCCTCGTGGTCAGTGTTAACTATGAAAATCATGATGTTAATCAAAGTTTTGAACGCTTTAGGAGCCATATCCGCTCAGTTCTTCAGGACTCTAATAGGTTCATGGCTGTTAATTTTTACGGAAAATCATTAGGTGTAAATACCAGTGGTCATATATCGCCGCTGGCGGCTTACGATCAGGGTAGTGATAGTGTGTGGATTATGGATGTCGCCACGCATAAAAACCACTGGTACTGGGTTTCGGTTGATAGCCTGAAGCTATGCATACCAAAGTCGGTGATAAATTTAGAGGCTGGTTGATAGTTCAATGAAGAGGTTATTGGCATCTGCCTAGGTGGTTGTGTTGACGCATGTGAATATTATGGCGTTGGGTTGTATTTGATAAATATCGATGAAGTTATATGACGGGGGAAATATGAATAAAGAGACATTAGTGTTATCTCGATCCTTAAGTGCTAGGGATAAACGTTTTTTGCAGCGTCTGCCTAGTGTCAAATCCAGAAGTATGAATATAGATAACCTGACCCTTAGTAATGAAGTTCTGGTTTTGAGGTGCTCTAAAAGCAACAGAGTCGCGATACTTGCCTACTATTACTGTTTTGATGATTTTATTTATGTTCACTCTTTAATTGGTAGGGATGAATATAAAACGCTGTTTTTTGGATGCCTGTTCGATGTTACTACGGGTCTTGGTGATACTTATTTTGTGTTGTTCAACTCTGTTGAGTCTATATCCTCCACCGAATTCTATGGTGGAAGGGAGGTCTTGCTTGATGAGATTGATCATGAAATTCCGGATTTTGTTGACCGGCTGAAGCAGCATACTGGACTTGGATTTTATCGAGAGGGTAATAAGCTAAAGGATGATGCGGATCAGGTGGGCGATGAAAATCCCATTTACCTGATAACCAAGGAGCGATATATGAAAAAGAATATTCGTATTTAAGTGAGTGTAATCTTGTGAATAACATAAAAAGAGATATTAATTATTACTATGAAAAGCGTCACCTGGTTAATGGCTATAAAATTGAATCAATTAGTCTTGAGGCTTTACGCTATCACTATGTTAATACCTTAAGGCCGTTATTTGGTCGGCAGCTTATGCCGCTTTCGGTTATTGAAGATATTTATCGTGCTAATAAATCTGCTTTTCTCGGTGTTTTTAAAGAGTCGAATGGCTGTAATCCGCTCTCGATCTGTGGAATTATTTCACTTTTCCCTGTCTTGCCAGAAACCAGAGAAATGATAACATCTGCCAGGCTTTCGGGTCACGGCATGAATGAAGAGCATCTTGCTCCGTCAGGGGTTTTTGCAGATTCTGCCTATTTGTCCATGGGTATTATCATAAGTAAGAACATCAGAGATCGTGCCGCCTATATCATTTTATCTGTTCAAAAGATATTGGAATATAAAGAGGTATTTTCATTTCCTACTACAGATCCCGGATTGAATGTTTCTCAGGCATTTGGAATGTTACCCTTTCACAAATATGAGAAATCGGAATTGGGTGTTTTGCATGTGCTAAACTAACGGTTATTGATGTTTGTCAGAGGGGCTAAGTAGTTCTATGTAACTTCTTGATCCAAATATAATCTTTAAGCTATCTTCAAAATTAATAATACGGCGGTTTAGCGCGGGATTCCAATTTCGGTTTGCATAGTCCGCTTGTTTAGAAAAATATTATTGCTGTGTGGGGGAGTTTTTTTAGCTAAGGCGTTGTTGGATGCCGCTTGAGATTTTTGATGGCTTTGCGGGTGACGCTGTTGAGCGATTCTATGGTGTTGGTGGTGTAGCTCGCACGGCGTATATCTTCTGGGTAGTTAAGCAACGTGTTCAAGTTTTTCCCAGCGGCAGCACCAAGAACGGTTGATCTGAGGGTGCTTTTCGTCCCGGCGATCAGAGTTGCATCTTTGGAGGTTGTGCGATAAACCTGTTAAATATCATCCGTTACAGCTTTGTAATCTTCCCGCTGCACGTATTTTATGGGCTTGCGTGTCACGTGCGCGATGCAAGGCTGTTTGGTCTTTGGAAAGTTCACAGTGCTTGCATTGGGAAAGCCATTAAATCCGTCGACATAGTCAATCAAAATATATTTTACACTGCGGTTGTAAGTTTTAGCGTCATTAAGCCTAAAACTTATTTCCTGCCAGTGACTTAAAACGCCACACTAACTTTTCCATAAAGTTGACGGCCACGAGGGTCATGCGTACGACGGTCATAAGCTGGACGACCACCAAATTCAGGAGGATCTTCATCGAGTACATTAATAGCCCCAACCGATAACGTCATAGTGGTGCTAGAAAAAACCTCATTGAGTAAGAGGTTATATTGCAGATCAAGCGTTACATGAGCATCCACCATTCTTATCATTCTCATAGCTATCAACATAACGTACCGTCGCACTAGCATTATGGTCATTCAATATCCACGTAGTGGTAAAATTACCACGAAATTGAGGGATAGGAGGGAAATTTGTAATATAATCGTTAAGATTTCCAGCAGCATCAACAATAGAACCATCCGTTTGCTGAACGTCAAAGTTATCAACATAACTAATATTTGACGACAGATTTAACTCGCCAATACTATCTAAATCAATACCATATCTAATCATTAAATCTGCTCCTCTGGTAACTACCGAGCCGGCATTAGAAGAGGACGTAAATGTCTGTACAATCTGACCAGAAGTATTTCTTTCAACACTAGATGTTGTCCTACAATTATCATTTTCGAAATTATAATCGGCAAGTGACTGAACCGACTCACCACCAATAATTAAATCGGTATAATCGAACTGCCAAATATCAACGCTAACGCTGAAGTTATCTTCTGGCTCAAATATGATCCCTAAATTAAAGTTTTCTGATGATTGTGGTTTTAAGCTTGTATCACCTTCAATGGTATATTCTATATTGAAAGACTCGTCACCAGGACTACACTTATCAACAACTATAGTAGAGCCAAGTGTTACATCTTGCTGTCTAACCGACGGGTTCTGAAATGAAGTTCCCCACGAAGCTCTAAATCCTAACGAATCAATAGGCTGCCACCTTACGGCAATTTTAGGATCAGTGGTATCTCCAGACTCTTTGAAGTTTCATGACGTAAAGCTAATTGCAATGCTAAATTGTCAGAAAACGGCACTAAAGCTTCGAAAAAAACAGATGCTGTACTAAGATTTACATCAAGATCAGGAATAAGACCAACCCCCCCGTCAAGCCCTAAGCGTTTAATTTCATCTTCACGTTGCATCAATATATCAGTACGGTATTGACCACCAATAGCCACAGAAACCGTTTCATTATTAGGTAAAGTAAAGGCATCCCCTGTAAATAATAGGTCATATACTTTCTGTTCAGTACGCGCGATACGGGTTTCTTCAACCATAAACTGTTTCAACTCAGAAAAGGTATTATTAGCATCACTAATACCATCTTTTGGTGAAGTCATGTCAGCAGCCGTTATTCTAGTACCAAACGGGTTCCATACGCCGGAGCTAATAGCACTCGGGTTAGCTGGATTAATTCCGTCATAATTTTCACTGATCCAACTCCATGGGGCATTTCTAGTGCGTGTATTCACTGAATGCATATAAGAAACATTCATATGCCAATTTTCACTTATATCAACATCTAAACCAACGACCGAACGCATAAAAATATGCTCAATTGTGATTGGCATAAATCTCCCATCATAGCCGTCACTATGGCCTATCGGCCTCATCGTTGCTGACAAGTCTGCCGCGACTAAGCTACCATTTTCCCAATCGGCTAGATCCGTGCCATTCCATACAGGAAGCGCGTCAATAGCACTGATTGTGGGTCCATGGTAAGCCAATGCAGTGGGATCATTAGGATCTTCAACCCAAAAGTTAAAAGGGTGATCACTAGGAATAAATTTATTACCGTCAACCACGCCAGGATTATGACTAGCAGAACCTTCTTGTTATTGCAGTAATTAAATTGCGTGATAAACTCGCTTCAGCAAAAAATACAGTACTGTCATTAATTTCATAATCACCTTCAGCAAATAGCTGGAAGCGGTCTTCTGCTGGTAACTCCCCACGCTGTTCGGAAAAATCTAAACGACATATGCCGTCATTACGGTCAATACCTACCAAGGCACACTCTGCATCAGGTGCTGATTGGGCATCAGCACGTTGAGTCACTGAAGAAACATAACCAAGAGATCTATCAGCATCGGCAATATAATAAGTTCCTGGCGAACCTGTTCCTGAAACAAGTAAATTTGTCAGAGGATCATCAAAATTCATACGATCAACCATAAAACCAAAATCACTACGATAAGCAGAGGTACTTTTATATTTAGTTCCGTATATGCCAAAAGCGCCTTTATCACTTACTATACCAAAAGCGAAACCGAGTGTGGTTATATCATTGACAGAGCTGTTTCTTTCGGCAGTAAACTCTACCCCTTCAAAGCCTTTACGTGTAACGATATTTACCACGCCCGCTACAGCTTCAGAGCCGTAAGTTGCCGAAGCACCATCAGTTAATACGTCCATACGACCAACAGGATTCAATGGAATAGAGTTAACATCAAAAAATCCAGCACCTGAACCATCAGAAACCGTTGAAGTTCCTGCTCGACGACCATTAATTAAGGTCAAGGTTGAAGACAAACCTAAACCACGTAAATTTAATTGGTTAGTGCCTGTTAACGCGCCTAAATCGTTGACCAATTCAGAGCCCATATTGGCAGGTAAATCACGTATCACGTCAATGAGATTAGTTGCCCCACTTGCAGCGATAGCTTCAGAATCTATCACTTGAACAGGTGATTTATCTGAAAAATTACTGCTTTTTAAATGTGAAACTGTAACCATGATTCTTTCTACTTTATTTTCTTTTACCTCTGTAATTTCCTCTGCTGCCCATGCGCCCTGTATATGGAAAGTAACAAGGAGTGCTAATGTAGTTTGTTTCAATAAGTAAGAAGTTCGATTAGCCTTAATAAAGCTGTTTAACATGGTATACCCCATAGGTATTTAATGGTTATAAATTAGAAAAGATAATAATTTAATGATCAAATAAGATAATTAAAATTTTTTACTACTTCCAACATTAGTTTGAGCCTATGCCAGCGTATATATTATGGTTTTAAAGGTTTTTTATCCTATTTAATCTATATTAAAACACTAAACACACTGGAGACTCTTACTACTTTGAATTCAATGAACACGGTTAAATTTTTTAATGCGTATAATACTCATTAATACTCATTAATACTCATTAATACTCATAAAATTTATTGTATTTACGGTTAATATAGCGTCTAGTCATTTAGCTAATAGCCTTTCTAAATAAGAGCCCCAGGCAACTTTTTTTGATTTATATATGTGCAACGTATGTCCGGCAATGAACCTGATTATTTTGTCCCTTAATTCATCAAAACCATTCAAGCTGCTTTCATCATATTGATAAGCTATTTCTAGCCAATAATGCTCCAACAGCCAGATTTTAGCCAAGTTATCCCACGATTAAAATTAACAGTAAATTGTCATCTTTCAAGAAAAGTGATTATGCCCTATTTAAACAGTGACCATGTCACTTTTAACTGGCAACATTAAGTCAGGCTGTTCTTGTTGAATCGTTTCAACAACCATCTCTCCTGTTGCTAAATGTGTTGCTTTAGAGTCTTGTGCTTCAAGAAAAAGTAATACATTTTCTGCAATTTATAAATCATCTTCAACTAACAAAGTAGGTCTGATTCCTGTTGTGCACGAGACCTTTAGCAGAATTTAACTAAAAACAGGTTTCCTACTTAATAATAGATTGTACTCTTTTGCATATATCAATCGCTTCAGTATAGGAAAATTGTTCTAGCTTCTCGAGCAATGTAGAAATATGAGATTGTACTTCCGGGGAGACAGGCCTTGTGAGTAAATCCATTTCTTGCTGTAAATTGAAATTACTTGCCACTAATTTGGGCATCAATGATTTCAAAATAGAATCCAGTTCTTGGTTGGTCAGTGGGGCTGCTCTTTTCTTTCCAAGTTGCTGTTGCTCTACTCTTGATTTAATTTCATCCATGATTCTGTGAAATGCTGTCATTAGTTCAGGACTAATAGTAGTTATGACCTTAAATTGTTTGCTTGTGATCTGAAGTATCTTAAGCTCATTATATAAACTACGCGCATTAATATTACCGCTACAACCAAGGAGACTATGTAATGTTTGATGCCAAATTGCACTGTCAGCTAATTTAGCTGCATATTCTAGCTTATTTAGGTCATCATGATGGTCTTGCTTAAAGCTCTTGAGTAACAGTATGTTTGAGCTAAGCGAGAACGTGTTTGAGGGTAAGTGTGTTGTGACGTCTATAGCACACCAATTCGACAATAGACCATACAGCTTTTGTGGCTTTAAAGGCTTAGTTAAGTACGCTGTCATACCTGATTCTAATGCTTTTTCTTCATCAGTATCAAATGCACTGGCAGTAACTGCGATAATAGGTGTATCTGTATAGCTTGGCAATGCTCGAATTTTTTGAGTTGCCTGATACCCATCAAGTTGTGGCATATGAATATCCAGAATAACTATATCAAATTGTTCGTTTTCACATAAAGTAAGTGCTTCTTGGCCGTTCTTAGCTGTTACAACGCTTAAATGAACCCTTTCTAACAACTCTTCTAATAAAAGTAGGTTGGTACTATAGTCATCTGCAATTAACACCCTAGCGGCGAGCTTTTTATCTTTGTTGTCAATAAGGTTGATCGTTTTTCTGAATGTACAGGATAAGTGGAAGTTTTACTCTCGATCCAGATAGAAAAACTAAATTGACTTCCGCATTTTATTTCGCTTTTTACCGCGAGTACACCACCTAAAAGACTAACAAGCTGTCGGGTGATTGGTAAGCCTAATCCCGTTCCGTTTGGATTATTTTCTTTATCGTCGTTAATCTGATTAAATGCTTCAAATATTTGTTCTATTTGGTCTTGTTTTATTCCAATGCCAGTGTCTTGAACTGTAAATTGAAATAGTTGCAGGTTGTTATTATCTTGTTTAACTTCACAAGTAAGCTGAACACTCCCCGTTTCGGTAAACTTAATGGCATTGCTAAGCAAGTTAATTAATATTTGTCTCAGCTTTCCCTTATCTGTGTATACACTTAAATCTGACGGAGGAAAAGTTAAACTTAACGCTAAATCTTTTTTATCTGCAAGGTTTTGCATCACATCTATACAGTTTTTTAATAGCTCTGAAAGGTTGAAGTTTTTATTTATAACACTGAGCGCGCCAGCTTCGATTTTAGACAGTGTCAAAATATCATTAATTACTTCTTGTAAACTGTCGGATGCCAATTGAATTTTATTAATGTATTCACTTTGTTGTGTTGTTAAAGCGGTTTTCGAGGCTAAATAAGTCATGCCTACAACTGTATTGATAGGCGTTCTTATTTCATGGCTCATATTGGCTAAAAACTTAGTTTTAGCCAAAGTGGCTATTTCAGCTGCTTTCTTTTTTTGTTCTAGCTTTTTATTTTCATTTAGGGTCGAGGAAAATTTCCTGAGGAAGAAACCAGCAACAAGGCTCCAGATAATCGCGAGAAGAAAAAACAATGTCTCATTGTCAATATACTTGCCACGAAACTCGATACGTTTCAGCGTGAAATTATACGATCCAGATTGAAGTGCACCACCAGTGGTAATGGCAATTGAATAGATGTTAGAAAAATCAGTACCAACAGTTTGTAAGTCTGGACTATTCCAATCGTTCCACCAAGTTGGAATATAAAAGTTATTAAGGTCAATCCAGGTAGGATGTGGGACGTTCTTCTCTGAAAATTCTAGGGTATTATATTTTAAAGTATTTACATCTAAATAATCATTGAGTTCTACAACTGAATTTTTAGTTAATTTCGCCAGTACTTTTTTAGGCTGAAGCAAATTGGTGTATTTACTACTGAAATTGTGAATTTCTACGCGCGTGCCCGGTAAGTCATCATGGTCATGGTCAATCCAAAGACCAACCCGTTCATACTTAGATAAATCGAGACCGTTTAATTCACCATCTTTAAGTTGAGAAATGTTTATTCTAAGTTCACAAAATGGCCATTTAAATTCTTTTATCGCGAGCTCACAATTGACCAACCAGCCTTGATTAACTCTCTTGTATTGCCCGATTGAAACGCCAGAAAAAACACGGTCATCCCTGATTGAAATTCGCCTTTCGTCGCTCAAATCAATAACGGTAACTTTTTCGAGCCCCATAAATTGTGCAAAACAAATAACCAAACTAAATAAAAACACCCCTAATACGATGCATAATTCTGTCTTGTTCATTTCTACCTCAGTAGCAACGTGTGTCTATAAATATCAATTCCCTTGTGATATTTGGAGTTATATAAAGAGTCAACAGGGTCTAATTATCCATAATCTATCTAATTAGACCCTGTTACTTAAATATATAGTTTATCCAATAGTGTTTAACTGATGGTATATACTCGTGCATACGCTTATCGAGTTAATGATTGTACCAATTATTGAATACCGGCATAGGTTAACTGCCTAGAGTGAAGCCAATTAGAAGAAAAGAGCTATCGTTAAAAAAATACGTACATAAGTAAGTTTTTTATATGGAATGATAGAAAAATTATTTGGGTACTAAGTATCTATAGCCCGCTCCATAAACTGATTCAACAACAGTGTCCTCTAGACCAAGGCTCTTAATTTTGTTACGGATATTCTTTACGTGAGCATCTATGGTTCGGTCAGAAATTTCACGCATATCCGGATAGGCGAGATCGATTATCTGTCCTCGTGAAAATATTTGTTCAGGTTTTTGGTAGAGCAAATTAAAAAGATTGAATTCTAAACATGTTAATTCTATCGTTGCCGCTTTGTAGTGTATTTTAAAAGTATCAATGTCTAAGAAAAAGTCCATATTTTTTAGCTTAGGCTCAGATAATTTCACCAATGCAGAATGTTGTTTTATAAGCTGATTCTGTTTTTCTACTATTGCTAAGTGGGTTTCTACCCGTGTTAGCACTTCTTCGTTGTTAAATGGTTTACTAATAAAGTCTACGGCCCCTAATTTCAAGCCTTTTACTTTGTCTAACGGACCATTTAACGCACTAACAAAAATAACAACGATCTCTTGGAAACGTTCATTATTTTTTAATTCCCTACAAACTTGATAGCCATCCATTTCAGGCATCACTACATCAAGTAGAATCATCTCTGGTAAGCGCTCACAATTATTCAGATATTTAAACGTTTGCTCACCACTTAAAGCGACATGTACTTCGTATTCTGTGAATAAAATAGAACCAAGTGCATTTACATTGGTTCGTTCATCGTCAACAATCAATAACTGCGCTCTTTTTTTTGTCAATGTATATAATACCTTAGGTTAAATTGTGCAATAGCTTGCGTGTTGGGCTTATTGGCCAAATCTACATCATCGCGACTTTCTAATAACGACGTTAGTTGACTAACCCTATTTGTCACTCCCACATTATAGTAAGAAGTTAGATATTAATACACGTTATCAATGTTTAAAAGCACAGTATAGTAAGTGTTGAGGGGGAAGTGAGTCGTTACGTTAGTTTCACTGCACCATATTATTAATGAAGTGAAAATTAAAACATATATTTTTATTTTTTGCGCTTGTTTTTTATCACTTCTGATTCGGTACACATTTAGTTCATAAAGTAGCGTTCAGATTTGATCCCTATTATTTTATATATCATGAAAATAGAAAATATTTTGTCATCAAATATTGAGGTTATTATGACTCGTAAATTTAATTTATCGCTAATAAATCTTGCGTTAGTTGCAATAGGTTGCAGTGCTTTTTCTGCTGATGAAGTTCGTCCAAATTACTTAGAGTTAACCCTGCTGGAAAGAACTGAGTATGTCACTGAAATTCAAACTTTTGATTGAGGTATTCTATTGGATCCTATAGCGCAGATCATTCAATGTATTATAGTGGTGGTGCTTATACAGCAACCACGGTAATGGGGTGGCATGGCTACCGCAAGTACCTACGGCGCATATTATGCCTGGCTATATTTTCAGAGAAACCCTTGAACGTGCAGGCCATACTAAAGAAGCTGCTTATTTCCCCCATTCAGACCAATTTGAGATTGACTTAGATTACAGTAATGCCGATCCCAGTGGTGATTTTGGCAATAATGTATTTTTTGCCATGGACTATGGAACAGGTGGGGATTCTACCGTGGTAATGGAAGTTGTAGCCGATGTAACAGTAAGCATGGGTTATGGTTTTGAGACCAATGTATTAACCATGTATGACATTTATGATGACCTACGACTAATTTGATTATGCTAGTTTCAATTATTACTTCACGTTAAACGGCGCAAATCAGAGAAGCACCTTATTTTTAATAACTTAACATTAAATAGCGTAACATCAGTTCCAGAGTGGACAACATTATTAATATTTATTATCGCTCTATTCGCACTTCGTCCAAAACGTTACCTTAATAAATAAAATCCCCAGAAAATAAGTCAACAAAATAAGATCTAAACCGAGGAGGCCTTGTCTTGACGCATTATCTTGTTTTAACTTTTTTTACAAACTCCTTAATCACTTCACATTTCACTTTTAGAGTAATGATTAGATTAGGGCCTTTTAATTTTACTTCTCTGAAAAATAGATGATTTAATAAAAAAACGCGGTACATATGAGATATATATTTAAATTGACACAGATAACACTGGAATTGGCTTTTATTTTTAAAAGTTAATTCAGTTTAACATTGCACACATACAACACCGAGTAACACATTATGATGGTTAATAACAAAGTCACTTCACCTAACGTTGAGAGCTTACTTGAGCATCCTGATTACGAACGTATCCTGCAGGAAGTGCTTGATGGACAATATCAAATAGAATTATTTGAAAGTATATCTTTATGTGCAAGAGATGAAACTCATGCACAAGCACTTTATATACGTGCTCGATTACGTCAGCAAATAAAGTAGCGCAAGCTATACTAAAAACCATAAATAACTAAAAACATTCATACTAAATTAGAGTTAAATATGAAATTTAAAGACAAAATAGGCATAGTTACCGGCTGCACAACAGGAATCGGCTTAGCGACTTGTAATGAATTAAGCCAACAAGGCACAACTGTGTATAACTTAGATATCTCAGTGCCTGACTCTAATAATTATTCTTTTATTCCGTGTGACATTTCTAGCTATAGGAAAGTGAAAAATCCATTGATCAGATAGTGGGAATCGAGGGACAAGTTGATTTGCTTTTTGCTAATGCAGGCGTTTATTTATTTGCTGAAATTGAATAAACGAATGTTGCGGAATTAGGTCTTATTATTAATATCAATATTAAAGGTGTTTTCTACTTGTGAAAAACAGTTATTCCTGTATGAAACAGTAAAACGCTGGCAAAATTTTTCTGATGGGCTCAGTCAATTTTTTGTTGGTAAAGGACAAAGCGTGCTTAAGGTATGTCTAAAGGTGCTATTGATCAGCTAACTAAAAGTACTGCTATTGATTACGCACCTTTTAACATTCAAATAAACTGCGTTTCCCCCAGCATCATCGATACGCCATTACTGGCAAAGGCGGCTGGTCATTTTTGAGTCTTTATCAGGTTTAACAAAGAGATAGATAGATAGATAGATAGATAGATAGATACAATTCTTAAAGAAGCTCAACCTATGGGTAGAATTGGACAGCCAATTGAGATTGCGAAAACGGTTAGCTTTCTATTGTCAGAAGAAAATAGTTTTATGAACGGCTCTTTAGTACCTGTCGTTGCTGGTTATACATGCCTATAATATTCTTCATAATCTAATACATATCACTTTAAAATGGACAGTATGCTAAATACTGCTCTTACTCTAAGCGCTTTTACCTCTACTAATTTAGAGTGACAAGTCGTTAATTCAGCTTAAGCTAAAATTTTTCCGTCACCGTTATTACCTATGGGACTTCATACTCTCTTCACATTTTATTTATAGAATTATTGCTTATTCACTACTGTAATTTAAAGCGGTAATGGTCAGTTTTTTATTCACAGGTTTGAAGTATGAAAATTTTATTAATTAAACTACTCTCTTTTATTTCATTTGATTCAGCATATAACCTATTTAAGGCAATGTTACTTTGTCCTAAAAAATGTAATGTGAATTGGAGTAATCGAGTGAGAGAAGACCATGTAGAAACCACTTACGGTAAAATTAATACCTATCGCTATGGAGAAGGTAAATGTGTTTGGTTAGTACATGGCTGGTCAGGTAGTGCCCATCAATTCTGGCCATTAATGCAAAAATTATCTGAACAAGGGTATCGATGTATAGCTATAGAGTTACCTGGTCATGGTGGCTGTACCAAAAAGGTAGTATCTTTACCTAAAATGATTAAGGCATTTGACGTAATTAGTCGTGATTTATTTGTCCCTTCACATGTGATTACCCATGGGCTTGGAGCATCGGTTGTTGCAAATTCCAAATGGTTTTCAAGCTACAAAGGTAATGTCACTTTGGTTTCTCCTGTGTTCGATATTTACTATGAGTTTAAGTGCTTTGTTGATAAGCACAACTTGCCCACAAAACTTCTTGATAGATTGGAAAGGGAATCTTTGGAGCGAGAAAAGTTAAGTTTAAAACAGTTTGATTCAACGGTAATTATTCAGAAGTTTTTAGGGAAGTTGTCAATAGTGTATAGTCAATTAGATAATTCCATTTCTGTCGAAACAATAAATAACATTGCAAATGGAAACAAAATCAGAGTGAAAGACGTTAAGCAACTTAAAAGAGATAAGTTACTTAGCAGTCGACTTCTTATTGGCTACATCAACAATACGGATAAATGTTACGACGTAGCTTAGCGTTCAGTAGTCAATATTGTTTTTCGTCCTCTACAATATGACCTTTGTTGTTAACTAGATGTAAGGAAATTTATGAAGATAATACATTGTAAGCTTCGTGAACACCCTGACTATGAACGTATATTGAAAGAGGTGCTTCCTGGACAATATCAAACTGAATTATTTGCAAGTGTAAGTGAAAAAACAACAGATAAATGTATGCACAAGCACTTTATATTCAGAAAGTTTGAACGAAAAAAATAATTAGTTTTAGTGTAAAGTCCCACCCAAGTATTTCGACTTTGTTTTTACCGACGCAAATGCAATAGTCGACAATGTCTACTACCTGTGTCCAGGTTAGTGTTTTGTGTGGTGAATTCGCAATAAAAATCAATGCGGTAGGTTTTGTTCAGACTAATATGACTATAGCACAAAGTGACCCTCATCTCTGTGGCGTTATGGGGTAGGGTTAACACTCTAATTTCGGTGCGTTCAAGATGATTCTAATGTCCGCTATTTGAAATAGAGAAAATAATAGTACATTCAATATTATGTGAATTTTAGAGTACAAATAAATAAAATTAGTTGTGTCGCTTAGACCTGTCCTGCCGTCAGTAACTCAAAAACTAATGTCAGCCTATGGCTAGAAGTGGAAGTTTTGATACTGTCACCACTAACTTCCGCAATTCGCACTAAGCAGTCCTAATTTCGGCTTGGTTTTATCACAGAAAATAGTCCGCTCTGCTACTATTGTAGGTAGACTAGCTGTGGTTAGAGTGGAGTAATAAGCGAGCTGAAACTCGCTTATTACTAAATTTTCACTTAACTTTTTATCTAACAGGTACCGTGCCGGCATCGGGTCTTCGTGGATCAGAAACACCGTAAAACAAGCCATTATTATACATCACAGATTGTACACTGCCCATGGTTTGACCTGGTTGAACATTTTGCCCTTTAGCTCGTAGTAATTTTAACGTATCTGGGCTGAATCCCGGCTCTAACTCTAGTTGGTCGGGTAACCATTGATGATGAACACGAGGCGCATGCACCGCTGCTGCAATGTTCATCTCATGATCCATAACATTAATTAACACTTGCAACATAGTGGTAATGATACGACTACCACCAGGGCTACCGGTAACAACAAATGGTTTGTTATCTTTAAATATCATAGTGGGTGTCATTGAACTTAACGGGCGTTTAGTCGGCTGTATAGCATTGGCTTCACCACCGATCAAACCAAAACCATTAGGAACTCCCGGCTTAGATGAAAAGTCATCCATTTCATTATTCATCAATATGCCCGTACCCGGAATAACAATGCCTGAACCATATGAGAAATTAAGCGTATAGGTATTAGACACGGCATTACCGTATTTATCCATCACAGAAAAGTGTGTGGTATCAGGGCTTTCATAAGGGGCAGGGTTACCCGGCTTAATCTCACTTGACGGAGTCGCTTTTGACAATGAAATCCTCCCCGCTAACTCCTTAGCGTAAGCTTTACTTGTTAAACCTTTAATTGGTACGGCAAAATGATCAGGATCACCTAAATATTCGCTACGGTCAGCATAGGCAAGTTTCATTACTTCTGACAATAAATGGGTAGCATCAGCGCTGCCATAACCCATTTGCTTTAAGGGGAAGTTTTCTAAAATATTAAGCATTTGTGCGATATGTACACCGCCGGAGCTAGTTGGTGGCATTGAAGCAACTTTATAACCACGGTAGGTGGACGTTATCGCTTGCCTTTCGGCAACTTTATAATTAGCGAGATCTTCCATTGTAATAAGTCCGCCATTAGCGGCCATATCGTTCACAATTCTTTTAGCTATTTTACCTTGGTAGAATTCACTCGGCCCATTATTAGCCAGTCGTTTTAGTGTCCAAGCTAAATCTTTTTGAATTAATATCTCGCCAACTTGATAAGGCTCGCCATGCTTTTTAAAGTAGGTTTTAGCCGTAGCAGGATTATTAGTTAGCCAAGTGTGTCTTTTTTTAAGGTTTTCAGATAAATCATAAGAAACCTTAATTCCTTGTTCAGCTAATTTTACAGAGGGTTGTACCACTTGTTGCCAGGTCATAGTGCCATACTTTTCTAAGGCATGAGATAGGCCAGCAACTGTTCCGGGCACACCTGAAGATAAGTGACTAAATCTGGATTTTTTATCATCTACATTGCCATTATCATCTAAAAACATATCTCGATGGGCTTTTTTAGGTGCCATTTCACGGTAATCAATCGCAATAGTTTTATTTTCTTTAGCAATATAAGCAAGCATAAAACCACCGCCACCCAAGTTACCCGCACGAGGAAGTACTACCGCTAATGCGATACCCGTAGCAACAGCAGCATCAACAGCATTTCCTCCTTGGCGAAGTATTTCTGCACCAATTTCGCTGGCAATCATCCGCTGACTTGACACCATACCATCTCGCCCAATGACGGGATGATGAATAGTGTCGTAGCGTACAATTGCCGAACTTTCATCAATATGACTTGCCGCGGTTGCTATTAATGAAGTGGCTGTAACGCCCGCCAATAAAAGCGTGTTAAAAGTAAATTTAGTTATTACTGAACTTTTCAATTTTACCATTTATGTTAACCCTTACTTATAAAGTATTACAGGTGACAATTAATAACTCTCATCTAAATGAATCTATTTAGAGTAAATCTAGAGTAAATAAAGTATGTATTTACGTTGAAAGAAATAATTACACCTGCGGTATTAATAATCGATAATATCAATAAGTTGGATAGTAAGTGACCAGCTACACTTCCAATTCTTATTGACATGCGATTAGTAAAATAGCTTATTAATAAGAGATAGCCAATTCAATTCAAGGCAGTTGTCATAACCCTACTTTATACCAACAAACAAAAGCCTACTATTGTGTCCGGTATTTAATACCGTTTTTTATGTGTTAGCTTAAAATGTGGAATACCAACGGCAGTTTAGAGCCTTGAAGCAGACATTAGGAATAACGATGGTGTAACTTCCGCAATGCACATTAAGTTAGCACTTTAAATTGATGGTCTACGAGCGCTTTGATAGTTTTGTGCATTTATATTATTTAAAAGCAGAAGTTCTGAATTGTTTTTTGTCTAAGCAAATTATTATCTTTCATTAATTAACTGTTCATTTTTCGAATAAATTTCGGACAACAATTTTAAATTGTATCAAGTTGTCGTAATAGTACTAGGCTGCGACAACTTGTGACTAATTTGTTCTGCTAGGTACTGGTGTTAGGTATCAAGCTTACTTTATTGTTTAATTCTCTAGTTATTACTTGTAGTCATCACTTTGTTTTTGTGAGGGAGGTACTTGCTGTTAGGACTGGTTTCAGGCTCACAAGGTAAAGTGCAATGACCACAGCTATCAAAAGCGAGACTCAAAAAAACAATAATTTGATATTAACGTTGTATGAGGAAGGTAATGCACAAACAATTTTTAAGGTTATGTATGTTTTATAAAGCAGTTAAGAAAATAATTTTTACTAGTGTAATTTCTGCAGCGACGTTAACAGGCTGTAATCAGCAGCAAATAAACGCTGAAACATCTAGTGCTCTAATGAAACAACAAGCGCCAATGAAGCTTGATGAGCAAAAACAAACCGAGCAGGCGATTGCTAAGTGGCAGGCGATGCGCTTTGGCTTGTTTATTCACTTTGGTGCTTACGCTGATCTTGCTGGCGTATGGCAGGGTAAAGAGATTGAAAAACTCGGTGAGCAAATTCAGCGCCATGCTGATATCTCCCAAGAAGATTACCAAGAAGTAGTAAAAAAGTTTAATCCATCTAATTTTGATGCCGATGCCATTGTTAAACTCGCCAAACAAGCAGGCATGCGTTATATCGTCTTGACCACCAAACATCATGATGGTTTTTCCATGTTTGAAACTAAGCATAGCGATTTTGATATTGTTGATTACACCCCGTACAAAAAAGATTTATTAAAAGAACTTAGTGAAGCCACTAAGCGTCACGGTTTAAAATTGGGCTTATATTACTCAACCCCTGATTGGCATTTTAATGGCCCAGCGCCTGAGCGTAATCCGAGTGATGGCAAGATCAGTGTTTTTAGCAAAGTATCAAAAGCCAATGAAGACTTTCAAGTGGCGCAGCTTGAAGAGTTAATGACAAATTACGGTGATATCGTTGAAGTGTTTTTTGATATGGGCGAACCAACGCTTGCCCAAAGTATACGTTTTAGAGAAGTAGTGAAAAAGTACCAACCTAATGCACTTATCAATGGACGGCTGATGAATAATCAAGGCGACTTTTTAACTATGCCAGACAACCATGTGCCAGACTCACCGATTACCGATTACCCGTGGGAAACACCGGGCACTTTTTATCATACTTGGGGTTATAAATCTTGGGTGAAAGGCCTACCACTTGAAGAGCAAATTGCAGTACAAGTGCGTAAACTTTCAGATATTGCCAGCATGGGTGGAAACTTCTTACTTAACATTGGTCCTAAAGGTGACGGCAGTATTTTACCTTATGAAAAAGATGTTTTAGTTGGTGTTGGCAGTTGGGTAGAACAAAATAAAGCAGCCATTTTTGAAACCGGTTTAAATCCATTTTTGAAATTAGCTTGGGGACAAGTATCAACCAAAGAGGGGGCTTTGTATCTACATGTTCACCAGTGGCCTGAGAGTAATCAATTAGTATTACCGGGCTTAGTTAATACTGTTCAGCAAGTCACGCCATTAACGAATAGCGATAAGCAATTATTAGTTAAACAAAAAAATGGTGAAACTATTATTGACCTTTCTGAAGTCACAGAAAATCCCTACTTAACTATCTTGAAGCTGGACTACAGTGGCGAGTTATCAATTGTGCCTAGGCATAGTAAAGCCAATGAATATGGCGTTATCACCTTAATCGGCGAACAAGCGACTAAAGAGGGTAAGTTTGGTAAGGAAAGTTATCGCTCAATGTTAAAAGACTTCTCACGCAGCTGGTATGTAGATGTGCCAAAAGCGGGCAGTTACCAAGTAAATATCAGCTATAAAATGCGTTATAAAGATAAAGACTTCATCATTGCTAACACGAGTGATGAACTCGCTTTTAATCTTAAAGGCAAAGGACAAAAAGTTGAAAAACTACAATCCTTTGATGGTAATGAACAAAAGCTTAACGTAAGCAAAGTAGTGAATAAAAGCACTGGTCACTTTGTGCAAGGCGTTATTGGCGAATTGAACTTTACTGAGGTAGGTATTCAAAAGGTTACTTTAAAACAAGGGCAACCTTTTGAACTTAAAGCCAGTACCAAGGACTTTAAAGCACAAGACCAGCGTTATCGTGCGATGAACATTGATATCGCAACATTAACACTGGTTCCATCACATTAACCTGAAGTTATTACCTACTCAAAAAATTTACTAATCAACGCTTTATAACAAGGTTTGTGCTGATAAAGTGCAAGCCTTTTATGCGATTCAGCTTAGCCCACTTAGCGCTAACCTTTTAAGGAAATAGAAAATGCTCCCTTACTATAGAAATCTATTATTATCATTACTGCTTGGCTTAAGCCTTGTTCAAACACATACCAGTGCGGCAAGCGAATTAAAGCAACGCATTGTTTTACTTGGTGACGCCGGGTATTCAAGCTTATCGCCATTAGAGCCAAGCTTGCAATTGGCGGCAGATATTGCCAAAGAACAGCCAAACCAAACCAAGGTGCTCTTTTTAGGAGATAATATCTACACCCGAGGTTTTCCGGTACTTAAAAATGGAAAAACTGACTATAGCAAAAAACAATTAAAACAAATTAGCTACCTTACTGCGCAGTTGCAGGTAGCAAAGCTTAGTGGCAGTCAGTTATACCTTTTACCGGGCAACCATGACTGGATTGCCAGACAAGTTGATGAGCAGTCGGCGTATATTGATAACTATGCTCAAGAGAATAAGCTTAATGCTTCTCTTGTTCCTTACCAGCAAGGCAAAAAACCATTACCTGAGATAGTGCACTTACCGGGTATCAGTTTATTGTTTATCGACTCGACTTGGTGGTTACGAAAGAGCGGAAACAATGTTGCTAAAGTGAATAAACACATTGAAAAATTACTTGCTCAGCATAAGTCGAATTATCCAGACAATATAATTATGCTCGCTAGTCATCATCCTGTTAAGTCTATTGGACCACACGGTAACTTAGGTAAGCTTGATGAGTGTATTAATGATAAAAAATGCAAACATCGCAAGGTCGGTGAAATAGCTCACCCAGTGGCACAAAAAGCCATTAAAGCATTAACTCAACAATTAGCGGGTGTGGATAAAGTCATTTATGCAGCAGGGCATGATCATAGCTTACAGGTTTTTGAGTTTGATAATGAGGGCAAGGAGCAAATAGCTCTAGTTAGCGGCGCAGCAAATGATAATAAAATATCACCGGTAGGCGAGGCGAGTGACAATATCTTTGCCCTATCTTCCATTGGTTTTATGGTATTAGATGTTTATCAAAACAGCAGTGAGTTGAAGGTTTATACCAGTGAAAAGGGGCAGGTTGTTTTTAATAAGACTTTGTTTGCTAAATAAGTTCTCTCTACCAAAAGATAGATTACATTAGTAAGACAACTACGTGGCAGTATGTGACCAACAAAAATATATATTCTTTAGCCTTAATCTCAGCAGTTCAGTCTTTATTAACCCGCTCCCATAGAGCATGCTAAACATAAGATTATAGGTAGGCACTCTTGTTGGATCCCTTGCACTAATTGTATGCTCTTCCCCCGATAAAGTGCACACCATCAACTTTATCGGGGGAATAGGACAAATAATAGTTGGCTTTTGCTCCTGCGTCGATTATTTTAACCAACAATTATTTGTCTCTGACTGAGGCATTATATAACAGTCGTAGTATTGAATATTCTTCAAGTTTAAAGGAATTATTAAAAATGAAAGGCTATCTGATTTTAGATTTTTCAATTAAGGATTTTGGTCGTTTTAAAGAGTATATTGAAAAAATCCCTGCATTCATTAAAAAACACGGTGGCAAATATATTGTTCAAGGTGTTGAGTCTGAAGTTATGGAAGGTGATTGGCAGCCTGAACGTGTTGTAGTTTTAGAGTTTCCATCTACAGATGTTGCAAAAGGTTTTCTTGCAGATCCAGAGGCTCAACCTCTTTTTTCACTTCGCCATGACACAACGGATAGTAAACTGATCTTAGTTGAAGGCTGTTTTTAGTATAGAGAATCAATTATATAATAAGCTGTTAAAGCGGGACTAATTACCGTTGACTGGTTCTGCTCCGCTCAATATATTAGCCAACAGGCTTTGTCACACTAGGATAGTATGAATAACACAAAAGTAGTTGCTATTAGTGGCGTATCTGGCGCAGGTAAAACCACCATAGTTAAGCAGTTGGCTATTAAATTTAATTGCCCATTCTTACTCTTTGATGATCACACCGATAAAAATACCTACCCTCAGAACATGAAACTTTGGCTAAAAAGTGGAGCAAATGTTTCTCTTATTAAAACACCAAAATTTGTCAGTGCTTTAGAGGGGATAATATCAAAAAGTAACAGTCCTTTTATTTTTATCGAAGAACCATTTGGTAAAGAACGTGATTCTATCGCGTCATTGATCGATTATGTTGTTTTATTAGACCATCCTATGGAGCTATGTCTAGCCCGCATTATCAAAAGACATACTGAAAACCCTAATTCAAACTCAATAGGTTCTATTGCTAACTATCTAAATAAATACGAAGATCACTTTAGACAAATTTATATAACAGCAGCAAATCAAGTTAGGAAGAACTCTGATTTAATTATTAACGAGGTGGTTTCAATTCAAGACGTAACCAATTATATTAGTAACTGGTTGAAAAATAATGCAAACTAATAAGCTGCTCAAGCGGGATAAAGATCAATTGGCTGTCATCTCCTTTGTCACAGTTAGCCAACCAAAAAGATTGTGCCCGTTTTGAGTGGTGGGCTCTAAAGACAAATGATTCGGCAATCAAATTTTATAAAAATTTAGGGGCTAAGCGCCTCGAAGAGGTTTCAGATTTATCCCTTAGTTAACAGATAACAAGGCGTTAGCTGTTTAGGCAGTTTCAGGATGTCAGATGAAATATATAGCATTTATTGCTCAATCACTATTGTGGTTAACCGTTGCTGCTTCACCAACTTTAGCAGGTCTTATCGTTGGTTTTATTCTTAGTATGCAGGCTGGTGATTTATATTATCTAACCGTGCCTTTATGCGGTTTTGTGGGCTTCATTATTGGCGGAGTTTGGGCTGAGAGAATTCGAAAAACAATAGGTCTATCTGCATTTCTTGGTAAGTTGATAGGAATGCGTGAGTTACGAGATAACGATAAAAAAAACTAACCAACTGTTATTTGCCTCTTTGTGAGGCATTGGTATGACTCCCCACGTCAAGTTAAATACACTGATCCTTGCTCATTAATTTAGAACCCTTTTATTCACTTCTAGTATTAAGTGAGTTAACGCATAGA
>Ga0209396_1000648_pt1 | contig 40067 bp, 29 predicted proteins | sample GOMGulsemesocosm_6_FD_184638 | JGI IMG/M metagenome (GOLD analysis project Ga0209396, IMG submission 184638) | Methane-oxidizing microbial communities from mesocosms in the Gulf of Mexico - GOM8C Gulf of Mexico (SPAdes) (version 2) | ecosystem: Environmental > Aquatic > Marine > Cold seeps...
TGTGATTTATTAACCGTAATACAGGGAATATTTAATATCTATGTCTAGCCCAAAGTTTCGAGATCTATCGTCGGGTAGTAAATCTTTAGTTATTATCGAACTTGCCTTTTTTGCCGGGGCATTATTATTTACTGTTTATCTTAATAGCCTGTTCTCATTTGTCGAACATCACGATATTCCCAACGAACGATTAGCGATATGTGCAATTGTTTTTGCCTTAGTTGTACAGTTATCTTCTTTAGCTTTAGGTTTATATAACTCAAAATTACGTGAAAACTACCGCGGTATTGTTAGACGTTTGTTAGTCTCTGTGGCCATTGGTTTTTTTATTGTTACGCTTTTAAATCCTTTATATGGTCAACATGCTTTAGAAATTGAGCTGTTGGCACTTTCTGCTTTGGTCAGTTTAATTGTCGCGAGTGCCTTTCGTTACGTGACCTTACAAGTTGATTTTTTTGGTTTTAATAAACGTGTGGTGTTAGTGTTAGGTGCTGGAGATAGAGCATCTATAATTGAAAAAAGAATGCGTCGAGACGTAGATAGACAAGGTTTTTATATGCATGGTTTTGTAATCATGTCTGGCGATACTGAAAATGGCATAGTCAATGAAAACCGTATTGAAATTGATGGTTCTCTTGTTAATTATGCACTCGAACATGGCATAGATGAAATAGTAGTAGCGAGTGATGAACGTCGCGATAACTTACCCGTAGACGAGCTTTTTGCTTGCAAAATTCGCGGTGTAGAAATCACTGAAATCCTCGACTTTATTGAACGCGAAACCGGACAGATTGCCGTTAACCTTATCTACCCGAGTTGGGTGATATATTCGAATGGCTTTGCTTCGGCTAACCACTTACGTAATACCTTAGACTGGGCGTTTAATGCGGGTATTGCAATGTTATTGGTTCTAGTAACTTGGCCTGTAATGTTAATTACAGCAATTCTAATTAAATTAGATGAGGGCATGAGTGCACCGATATTCTATTTGCAAGAGCGAGTTGGCTTAGACGGACAAGCTTTTAATATTTATAAATTTAGAAGTATGCGTATTGATGCAGAGAAAAATGGCGCTCAAATGGCCTCTGAAAATGACGATAGAACAACCACCATTGGTAAATTTATTCGTAAATATCGGGTTGACGAATTACCACAAATTTTGAATGTACTACGTGGTGATATGGGGTTTGTTGGCCCACGCCCAGAGCGCCCTGAATTTGTTCAGCAACTTATTAAAAATTTACCATATTACAATGAGCGTCACAACGTGAAACCAGGCTTAACGGGCTGGGCACAGTTGAAATACCCATATGGTTCAACAGAAGATGACTCATTAGAAAAGTTAAAGTACGATTTGTATTATGTTAAGCACCGTAGTTTTATGTTGGACTTGTTGATTTTGATTCGAACGGTTGAAATTGTTCTATTTGGTAAAGGTAGATAACTCTTTTACACGCTATTAGGAAGTTTTTATGAAAGTTGAGTCAGTGCATTATGACGAAAAAGATGATGGTTCTTGCTTATTTAATGTGACGATCGAGGGTAAGCCGCCCATGAGCATTGAATTTAATCAGCCGGTTAATAAAAGTATTATCGGTGATTGCTTATTATTACTGATTTTATTTCAATCTATGGAAGAAAAATCTGACATAGTAATCCCTAAAGAGTTTCCTGTTTCCAAACTTCTTTTAAGTAATGTCATTAAGTTACAAGATACTTTTAGTCGATGGTATTCAAAATTAGAAATAGTGAATGTTGAAGTAACACCGTCTAAAACTGAAAATAGTATTGATAAAACCATTTCATTATTTTCAGGTGGTATTGATTCATTTCATACTTTTTTAGAAAATAAAGATGAAATTACTCATATAATGCTGTGTATAGGTTTAGATATTCAAATCCATGAAGAAGAAAAAAAACAATTAGCTTTGAGCGAATATTCAAGGTTAGCAAAAAATTATGATAAAGAGTTGTTAATTGTAACTATAAATATTCGAGATGTTTTTCCAAATTTTGATTTTTTATTGCAGCATGCCGCAATACTCAGCTCCTTAATATTACCGTTAGGATTTAAAAAACTTTATATCCCCGCTTCTCATAATATTGATGAACTTTTCATGTGGGGAAGTCACCCTTTAACAGATCCATTATTTTCCAATGGTACTACGGAAGTTATTCACCATGGGGCAGTATCACGAAGTGAAAAAACCAAGGTGATAAGTCACCATCAGCAAGCACTGAATGCTTTAAGAGTTTGCAACTCCTCAGATAAGTTTAATTGTGGTGATTGTGAAAAATGTTTACGTACCATGTTTCTTTTATCAATATTAAATAGAGAATCTACAATGTTACCAAGCTTGTCTATAAAAATGGATAAATTGAAAAAATTGAAAATATATAAAGATAACCAAAGAACATTTTGGAGTGATAATTATGATTTTGCAATCCAATACAAGAAATATGAATTGGCAGGGTATGCAAAAAAAATTATTTTACATTATGATGTTCGAAAGTGGTTAAAGGAAGCGAAACGTTTGTTTTTTAAGCGTAGCTAACCCTTAATATTTAAATGTTGAGAAAGAATACACAAACTCGCCATCGTCCATTTAAACTCAACATCATCTTCATATTCGTCAACGAGTGAAAAATACTGTTTAGCGTCTAGCCAAAAATAGTTCAAAATCCCTTTCATCCATATTTCGTGCGGTGCAGGAAAACCTAACTTAGGTAAATACATTAATTCTGGCGTGAAATACTGTTCGCCTATCCTCCTTAAGATAGGCTTAACAAATTCTTGACCGAAATAATACTCATCGTTTAGTTGCGCGGCATAATTAACCACTCGATGGTCTACAAAAGGACTAATCAACTCTAGATTGAAGTAATCTGCAATACTACCTGTTTCATGAAAGTGATTATCGCGGTCTGTGCGCATAAGGTAAGACTTTAATTTAGCTAAATCTACTTCAGCAGGTGACTTTTGAACCGAATTTTTTGAAGAGATAAGGTGAGACATCACCCGCAACCTTTGCTTTTCCGGTGTCAGTCTGTTGATATAAGCTTCTGCACTACTCGATAAATCAAGCCGAGAAGAACTTAACATATAATTTTCTAAAGTTTCATTCTGCAACAACTTAAATTTGTTATTATTAGGTAAAAAATTAATCAACTGCCGAAAGAAAGGGATATAGTGGGCAATTTTGTTTAATTTTTTTTGTTTTATCTGTCGTAATTTCCAGCGTTTTACTAAACTTGTACCAAATAAGGTATCAGCCGCTTCACCATATATAATTTGATCAAAATCGGTACAAATTGATTGAAATATTTTATATAAAATCAATGAGCTTTGGTAACGAGCTGGCTGCTCTATTATCTTGGTAACTTTAACAAAGGCATCTGTAATATCTTCATCACTAACGTCAATAATACGATGCTCAATACCAAGCTCTTTAGCAAATTTAATTGCAGTGGCTAATTCAGGATTACAATGTTCAGTTGAACGATGGGAGATTGCCACTATATTGTCTAATTTGGTGTTAGCTAATGCGGCTAGAACTGAAGAGTCTACGCCACCACTTAATAGCACTGCTATTTTTGAATTAGGCTTTACGGCATCAACCATCGCCTGTGTTAGTAAAGTACTGGTTTGGGCTACTTGTTGCTCCATATTACTTTTGTTTTGTGCGCAAAGAGGGAATAGCGAATAGTATTGTTTGTTAATAATTTCACCGTTTTCAATATTCCAAATACAGCTAGAGGGTACTTGGTGTATTGCAGATAATAAGCTTGATTCTCCTGAGTTCCAGCGAAATTCAAATATTTCTCTTAAAGCTACTCTGTCAAAAGAGGGCTGTTTTATATTGAATTCTTTTAAACTATTACTGATTAGTAATTTATTATTTTCCAATAAACAGTAAAGACGGAACCCCCCAGAACGATTACTAACCAATTGTATTTTTTTATCATTCTTGGAAATTATGACTATCGAAAAATGACCATTTAGTTGTTGATAAAATAATTCGTCGTATTGGTTTTTTTCAAATATATCTATCCGCTTTTTATTATCAGAAAACCAAGTATGTTGAATGGACCCTATAATTATAATATAACTTTTTGTTGTTTCAATTAGATCAGTATTCTTTGCGTCAAAAATTAAGTTATTTTGATTTAAAGTTATTGTTATAAATGCATTAATCATTAGTCCATCCCTTTTCTTACAATTGACTTTATAACTGATGAAAGTTGCTTTACTGCTAATTTAAGAGCAGGCATAGGATCCCACCAAACGAAATAAATAAATACGTGTGGTTTTAATATATCACTTAAATAGTCTCTAAAAATATCGTAAAAGCTTTCGCCATCGTGGTAACGTGCATATAAGTCTTCAAAAACACTAATGAATATCACATTCTCTTTTACCTTTGGTAAAGAAAAAGGAAGTGGTTTTTTTAAAGATAACAGATATGTTAAATACGGGTTGTTTACACCACAGGCGGTATCGAAGTAATTACACATGCCTAAACGTGGATTTATTTCTATATATTTATAAACAAGATCTCTAGGATCTTGTTTAAATTCGATCATGGCTGGGCCACTATATTTAAGCTTTTTTCCAAGCTTTCTAGATAAATCAATAACGTCTTGATTGAGAGTACTTATTGCATAACTTGTTACACCATAGTGAGCAGGAGAAAGGCGTAGCCTGTTAAATGTGAATGCTTGTACCATGTCATTATTTTCATCAAAAAAGCAATTACAAACCCATTGTTGATTATCTTTCCCAGGTATAACCTCTTGGGCAATTACGCTTGATAATTTATCACCAAATTGCTTAAAAAATTGTAGTAATTCATCTTGAGAACTTATGACTATATTTTTTCGATCCAAAACCATATGCTTATGTGAGCGTGGTTTAATAATAATAGGTAAAGATAATTGACTTATTAATTGCTCACTGCTTTGAATATTTTGAATGGTTTTAGGTATTGGAATAATTTTGTTAACAAGCTCTGTTTCCTTGGCTTTATCTATTATAATTTCAGAAAGCTTTTGTTCGGGGATAACAAAAGAGAATTTTTCTCTTAAAGCAATATTATCGCTTAAAAAGGTAACAAACCAATCAGATGTTGGAATTAATACGCTCCCAGCAGGTTGCTTAGACAAAGTATCTAATAACCACTGATGTTGCTCTTTTTCTGTGGTGCCAATAATATGCATTTTTACTGAAGGTATTCTTGAATGATGACTGATATCATCTTTATCAAGTGTGATAATTTGACAATCAACTCCTTCTAAATATAGGCTTCTTACTACGCCTAAGCCGTTTGGACCAGCTGCAAGAATAATTGTATTTGACATAATAAGTTGCCTTAATTATCGTTCACTATAATCGATTTTAATTGTTTAATGCTACAACCATCGAATACAGGGAATCGATTTAACTGATATTGATTTTTGTGATTAACAGTTTTATTTATGCCAGAAATGTAAGAGAATGCTAATTGGTAATTTGCTTGTCTAGCGAGCTTTTGAGTCGCGGTTGTAAAAGTATTTTTGTCACCTACTGGGTAAGCAATAGTGGTGATCTTTTTATTTAAACATCCTTCGATTTTCTGTTTAGATTGGGTTAGTTCTATATGTTGCTCTTTTTCAGTTAGATGAGACAAAATACGGTGGCTTAATGTATGGGAACCAATATGCATACCATTTTCTGACATCTCTTTTATTTGTGGCCAATTTAAGAAAAGTTTTGATCTTCTAATGTTATCAGGCATTTTGCATTGGCAATAGCTTTCTAAATCTTTAATTTTCTCTGTCATTGTTTGATTTTTTTCTTGTTTGATCAATTTTAATATTGATTGAATACTCCCCTTAATAGTTCCTTTGGAAATATCAATACTCATAGACCAGCCTTTCAATTTTATTTTTGTTTTTTTACTGTGGCGAACGAGCCAAGCTATTTCATCCCACCATGGTATTTGAGGCAAATCAATATAATCAGTTGCAATATAAAAAGCGGCAGACAAGCCATGCTGCTGCAGTATAGGGTAAGCAATTTCATAATTATCAATATAACCATCATCGAAAGTTATAATGGCATAACGGTGTTTTATAGCCTTATTTTCTTTTACCATATCAAGGAGTTCATCGACACTAATGACTTTGAAGTGTTGTTGATAGAATTTAAGTTGCTTTGTAAATTCTAGTTCTGAAGCACTAAATATATTAGGATCAAAACAAGTATTATTTGCGTTGCCAATTCTATGGTAATTAAAACAATAAATGCCATTTGTACGATTATTCCATTGATAATTTACCCACAATGGTAATTTAGACAGTACCTTTTTAACTAATTTCATCATTATTTTTATAAACAGGTTTACTAATAATGTAATCTCTAAACTGATTAGGGTCGCCTTCTTCACCAGCCTCTGCTGCCTTAATAATATTATACATTTCCCTAGCTGAGACAAAGTGCATAACATAATTATCTCCATCATTATATTTATCAAGTAAGTAACGATTCATTTCTTCAAACGGTGTTTCTAATAATGTTTCCATACTCGCTTCTTGAGTGCCATGTGTATGTAATTTAATATACAGCCATTCTGGCCTGCCTTTAACCGATATTGCTGTATCTACCCATAGATCTACACGATCTTCGGTTGGCGGCATAGAGTCTCGTATATCGCTATTTTCAATTTGAGGAAATATACCCTTTTTTCTATGTTTCCAATTAAGCCCTAAAGGGCCCGTTATCATCATCATATCCCCCCAAGAAGGTTCTCCTACACTAACTAATTTTCCTTTATTATGTGATTTTGGTTGGTTGGGGATATCTTTAGCATAATAAATTTCATTCACTAAATACGGTTGAGTATCACTTGGTGCTGACGGAAATGTTAAATCAGCAAAACAGCCGGTTTCTCTAAGAATAATTAATTCATCATTTACCCCGCACCACATGCCATCAGGTCGGCTATTGTTTAAACACCAATTACCGTGAATAAAAGAATATTGTAATAAACCTGTATCATTATTGCGTATAAAGGCGCCATGATTTTTATGCAATTTTTCAGTGAAATTAAGTAAGGTATTACGTAAGTTATCGCTAGTATCATTGTCGTGATGTAAGTGTACTTCAATTTCACCAAAACCCGCCATGCAAAGATCAGTAATTTTATTTAAATGTTCTTGACGGTATTCTTCTTCAGGATAGAAAAAAGTATGCTTTGGGTAGCAACCGTCAGCATCTTTAAATTTCTTGGCTGCTTTTGGGTAATCTTGGTACCAGCGATCAACACGGGCACATTCTTGCTCGTAAGATATATTTTCCCCCCACATTGGTTCAAAGTGATCAACAAAACAAAACATAATGTGCTTAGGTTTTTCGGTCTTAGTTGCTGTAAATAGTTTGCGCTTTAAATAGTGGGTTAACCATAAATGTAATTGCTTTTTTCGAATAATTAAAAGTAGAGAAAAAATAGAAAAAATAATAAATAAAAGAATGAATAACATTACCTAGTAGTCCTTTGCCACGTACCGCTGACATTTTTAAATATAAATTGATAAAAACCTTTCAATAGTGCAAGGTTCATAGAAACAAAAAAAGCTAAAAAAGCAATGCTTGTGGGTATCTTATCACCAGCATTACTTTTACTTATGCCCCAAAAAGCTACACAATAACCTAATACTTGAATTAACATAAATAAATTAAAAGTAGCTGTGCCCAGAAGAAATATATTAGCGATGAAACATATTACCATCATGTGTGGAGTAAACCAGCGAAGCACTTTATGTGAAATATAAGTAAAAGAACGCCAGCCTTTAAACGGGTTAAGAAGCCAGTATAGTTGAGTAAAGGCTTGATAATTCCCTGTACCAATCCTTATGCGCCTTTTAGATTCCTCTGCGATGTTAGGGGCTACTTCTTCATGAGCAATTGCTTTTGTGTCATAAACAACCTTAAAGCCCTTTTTAGCCACATTCATAACAATTAAAAAGTCATCAACAATAGTGTTGGTCGCAATAGGTTGGTAAAGAGACGTTCTAATCGCATAAATAGCACCGTTTGCCCCAAGTAATGCATCTAATTGACCTTCGTGCTTCTTTAGAAGTTGTTCGTACTTCCAATAGGCACTGTCTTTATTGCTGTTGCCATCGGGATTAAATAAATTTAACTCACCACAAACAGCTCCTATATCTTCATCAGTAAAGTGTTTTGATAGTTGTTTGAGTGCGTCGGTTTCAAACATGGTATTAGCATCTGAGAAAATAGTAATTGGTTGTTTGATATTGATTAGCAAGTCATTGATAACATTGGCTTTTCCTCTATTCATTTCGAATAGGATAATATTTAACTTTACTTCCTCAAATGAACTTAAGATGTTATTTGTTTGATCTGTGCTGCCGTCAGAACCAATATAGATTGATATCTTGTCTTCCGGGTAATCTAAAAGTAATAGGTTTTCAATTCGCTCTTTTATACATGACTCTTCATTAAAAGCGGCGATTACCACTGCAACTTCTGGCCAATTTTTGACTTGTGATACGTCTATATAGTTATCTCTCTCTCCAAAAGTCCTGGCTAGAGCAACTAGTAAGAATGGGTAAATAACGTAACTAAACATTATTAATGTTGTGCATGACCAGAAAATCACATCCATTTAGTTAAGCCTATTTTTTTCAATTTTGTATATTCTGGTAAATATGCTTTTGCAGTATTTATCCAATTTCGATCGTTAGTAACAAAACTTAAACCTTTCTCTGTTATGTTTTGTAGCTCGTCTATATCGTCTATTACGGTAAGTATTTTATCGGCTAACGAATAAGGACAATCGGCTTTAAAAAGAAATCCAGTAACATTGTCTTGAATTAATTCTCTATGTCCACCAATATTTGATGCAATAACGGGCTTTAATTGAGCCATTGACTCTAATGGTTTTAAAGGCGTAACTAACCTTGTTAGGCGAATATCTTCTCGAGGAAATACCATTAGATCAGCCACGCTATAATATTTATGCACGTCATCATAAGGAACTTTACCGGTAAAGGTAACGTAATCAGTAAGTTCTTGTTGTACAACTTGTTGTTCGAGGTTATTACGTTCATTGCCATCGCCCACTAATAATAAGTGAATGTCTTGTCGTTTCTTAATCACTTCCTTGAAAGCGTCAATGGCATAGTGAAGGCCTTCATATTTAAAAAATGAACCGATAAAAGCAACGACTTTTTTATTTTCTAAGCCTAATTTATTCTCTATTTTAAAATCTCTAACTACTTGAGGGACAAATTTCTCTATGTCAACGGCATTTGGGGTGATAAAGATTTTTTCTTTAGATATGCCTCGTTTAATAAGCTCATCTTTTAATCCTTGGCAGATTACACTTACTTTATTTACTTTAGATAAAGCGTATTGTTCTGCATATTTGATCACGTTATATCTTAAGCTGCCTTCTTTAGTTTTACCTGTGTCTATCGCTGCATCTTCCCAAAAAGCTCTAATTTCATATGTAACTGGTATATTATATTTTTTGGAAACTTTAATCGCAGCTAATGCATTAAACATTGGAGAGTGTGCTTGAATAATATCGGGTTTCTCGTTCAATACTTTTTCTTCAATTGATTTAGCTAATTGATTTATATAATTAAAGTAATTTAAAAATGGGATTCTACTCAAAATACCACTGTTAGTTTTTGTTCTTTGGTAGGTTACACCATCAGACGTGTCATCTGTTGTACTAAATTCTGAAAAGCGTTGGCTTGTCATTTGACAAGTATCTATACCAACTTTTCTTTGGTGTAAAATAATTGCATGAGATCGTAATGAGTAACCAATTAATTTAGGAAGCGAATACTCTAGAACATGTAATACTTTCATTATTTATTTCTGCTATTTTTCATTTAAGGTAATACTACCATCGTAGGGTTTGTAAGAATATTACATAATATATCTTTATTACTTAAGATTAATTATCTATTTCTACGTTTTTCTAGGTAGCCTCTTTAATAACGCGGTTTTTAATGGTGTTGAAACACGATTTTCATAATATATATTTATTAAATATGAAAAATATAACATAAGAGTTGTGATACACAAAATGGCCAGTTCAATACCTATATGTAGGGATATTATATCTATAAGTGTTTTACCAATGACATTATGTATTAGATATAATGGATATGTAAGCGCACCTAATATCAATATATTATTTCCGCACTTAAAGCTCATTCTGTTGGTTGTTAGCATCCAAAATATTAAGTAAAAAAAATGAACTATCACAACAGAAATGTATTGGTTTTCTTGTGTGAATGAAGCTAAAAAAGCGGGAGATGCAATATAAATATGATATGAAGATAAAAGAAGTGATATGAATAAAATAGTAGAATAAAAACTATTATTACCATCCTTTTTAATTAAATAAAAACAAACACCCGCAATAAAGAATGATGAATATTCAGGGGAAATAAACCAACCCATGAAGAACGGTTGACTAAAAAGAGTAAATGTAATTGTAAAAAAGGTCCAAGATGAAAGCCAATATTTAATTTTTTGTAGTACATTAAGGCTAAGTAAAATAAATATGCAAAAATAAAATTGGAGCTCTTTTCCTAGTGTCCAGTAAACACCATCTATATGGTCAAAACCAACAAAAGCTTGTAACAAAGTTAAATTTACCAAGTAAGTGACAAAATCTATATCTGAGGATAAAAATAAGGTTATTGCTGTTAACGTAAGGCATAACCAATAAACCGGGAACAATCGTACAAATCTCGCGATACAAAATTCATAATTTGCTCTATGTGATGCTGAAGCTAAAATAACAAAACCACTTATCATAAAAAAAAGGGGGACACCTAAAAAGCCATATTGTGTAATATTACTTAGAATATCTAAATAAATAGAGTTAATTGGTTCGTCCACTGTATACTTTGCAACATAATGGAATAAAACAACACTTATCGCTGCAAAAAAGCGTAAAGCATCCAATTCTTTTAACCTTAAATCTGTCATATTTCCCGATTAACCTTTTATTGACCTAGGTATAGTTGATGGTATTTTTCTGCTACTGCTTCAATTGAATAATCTGTTAGTATTCTTTCATAACCATTTTCGCCCAGTAATTGAGATTTTTGAGTATTATGGTATAAATCTTTAATTGCTAGGTATAACTGCTCTTCGTTCTTCGCTTCAATGAGCAACCCTGAAATATTATTTTCGATAATATCAGGTATTGCCCCAACTCTGGTAGATATAACTGGCTTTGACCTCGCCATCGCTTCAATTAATACCATAGGCAGTCCTTCTGTATCAGATGAAATCACCAAGATATCCATAGTCGAGTATATGTGCGTTTCATCTAGACAAAAACCGTGAAAATTTACCTCGGCACTTATTTTTAAAGCAGCAGATTTTAGATCATCCATTAATGGCCCATCACCAAAAACTTCAAGAGATATATTTGCTTGCTCTTTGGCGCTAAATCGTGATAACGCTTGAATAATAAGTTGTAAATTTTTTAATGGGATTAATCGACATACAGTACCTAATCGTAACTTTTCACCTGTCAACGCTCTTACTTTCTTGTCAGGTATCTGAATACCATTACGTATGAGGCCGATGTTTTCTTCTGTCCAGCCAAAAAATGAATTGAGATATGTTCTTGACGATCGCGATACAGCCACTACTTTATTAAAGCAAGGCCGCATTATCTTGTGGGAAAAGTGTAATAATGGCAGGTCAGGATTCACTTCTCCGTGAACTGTATAAAATACCTTTTTAATGAACCATATTGGAAATAAAGAACTGAGGGATCTAACTATTGGCCCTGAATGAAAGTGAATAATGTCGGCACTTAAAATTACTTTTAAAACCAAAAAAATACGTTTGAAATAATTCCCCTGAATATGTTCAATTTTAATGTTATCTTTATTTAAAATATTGCAGAGTTTATCTTCTTCACTTCCAAAAGAAGCTACTATAACCAGGTTTCCTACTTTCTCTTGCTGTCGAGCCAAGTTACAAACGAGCTTTTCTGCACCACCGATATTTAGACTACTAACAAAATGAACTATTTTCATTGAGATGACCTTTTAAGTACTATTTTTTTTTAATTGGTTATCGGTCGAGGCTTTGATCATTTCCTTTACCGTAACATTCGCATAAGTATCCCAAGAAAATTTCTTCGCCTGACTTCTAACTTCTTCTGCCGACCATTCTTTAATTAACACCGAAGAAATAGCCTTGGTTAATTGAGGGACATCTCTTGGATCAACTAAAATACCGGTGTTTTCATTAACGGCTTCAGGAATGCCACCAACATTTGTTGCAACAACAGGGGTTCCACAGCTCATAGCCTCCACAACTACGTTGGGCAATCCTTCTGCATAACTAGGCAAAATAAGTGTGGTTGCTTGTTGCATCAGCATAGGTATATCACTATGCGACACAGAACCTAACAGCTCTGTTTTGTTTATAATATTGTGTTCTCTAAGCTTGTCTACGATTTCTGACATCATTTTGCCATCACCAGCAACGACTAGCCTAAGTAAATCGTTTGATTGGCTAAGTATTATAAAAGCATCAATCAACTCCATAATTCCTTTATCATGAACTAGATTACCAACATAGAGCAAAGAGTTTTCTTTTCTTACTAAAGTGTTTATTGTAAACCTTTTATGGTCAACACCATTATAAGCTACATGGATCTTTTCTGGTTGAACACCAATTTCAATGAGCTTATTTTTTAATGCTTGGCTAACCGAAAACACACCGTTTGCTTTATTGCATGCCCATACAATTTGCTTTTCTCTCCAGCCTTTATCCGCGTATTTATTTATGTCGCTACCTAATACTTGAATAAAAAACGGTTTACCAAGTAGCTTTGCCAATATAGCGCTGGCTACACCGTCTGGGTACGCCCAGCTAGCTAATATTACATCGGCTTTTTGATTTCTTATCCAAAAAAATGAATTAAGGAAGAGGGAGAATACCATGAAAAGGCTATAGGTTGATCTCAATATTTTGGGAGTATAAAAATACCAGCAATATCTAAGATTTTCCACACCACCTGGATATTGAAGTGCTTGTTCTTTATTTTTAAGCTTCACCCAAGAAAGCCAAGAAATAGGCACTAATAAAGACACATCCATATAACGTGCAATATTGGAGAATTGTTGCGTACTAAATGTGGCCTTATTAGGTAACCAATTTGAGGGGTATAAGTTGGAAATGATTAATAATTTTTTACGTGAGTGACTATTCATTTATTTTAACTCTTACGTTAAATAATTTATTCAAACTACTATTTATTAGGGGGAGTAATTATTTCTGTTTTTTTATGAGCATTTTCACAACGCACTTAAATAATAAAAAACATACCTTAATATTGATTTTTAACTTTAATGATTGAATTAATACCTCGAAAGCTTCTGAAGGTAAATTTTTCCATAAAAGGTCGCATCCCCAAGATTCATAAATAAATGCTTGAATTTGTTTTTTTTCTTTATGTAAATCAATGGTTAGTTTTATATCTTGCTCTTTAAAAAATTTATCAACAACAAATAAATTATCTTCGTAGGAAGACATTATGCTACCAAGGCTGCCTTCAATGACATGTTTCCAAACTAACTTTGTTGAAATTTCGCCTATAATTCCTTTTGCGGATGTTTTTAAATATAAATCTAAGTCTTCAGCAGTTTTTAAATTTATATCAAAGCCCCCTAATTCTTTAATAAAGTGGGTGCTAATTAAGAAAGTTGATGTTGTGAGGTAAGGGTTAATGAAAATTTTCTTTAAAGTTTTATCTTTAAAAAGAGGCTTCTCTTTAGAGCATGAACTGATATCTTGAGTATCAAATATGCCGGTGTAAGACGCAATCCAGTGAGGGTTGGCTTCCATTGCTTGACATTGTATTGTTAACTTTTGTTTGTGCCATTCATCATCCGCATCTAAAAAAGCGATGTACTCACCTTTTGCTGATTTTATCGCTGTATTTCTTGCTGCCGAAGCCCCTGCATTTTGTTGTTGAATAAGGCAGACTTTATCGCCAAAGCTATTCACAATGTCAACGGTAGAGTCTGTTGAACCGTCGTCAACAATTATTAACTCAAAGTTGTTGTATGATTGTGAAAAGACAGAATTAATCGCTCTCTTTATAAAGTTTTCAGCGTTATACGCTGGCATAATAATCGAAACCAAAAAACTCACAGTGAAGTCTACCTTATAAATGTAGTATTATTAAAAACGTTATAAAAGTAATGAATAATAGGCTTATACAAACTGAAATTTATAACTTATAAAGATATTTTAACAGTGAAGACGATACATTGCATAGACTTTTCTGGCAACACCTATAAGGGGATAAACTAATGATTATCGAACCTTGTCAGACGATAATATATGGTTTTGGATTAAACAAAGCACGCAGATGCCAATGCGAATATTCGTTAAAGAGGTAAAATAGCTGGTTTTTACTTAGCTAAATTTAAAGGGTTTGATAATTCGTCAATATACGAGATTGCCATTTGTCCTGCCCCCACTTCATTTAAGTGATCTTCGTCTCGATATAATGGCAGGCCATTAAGCTCCATCTGACAAACCATTTCTATACACATCACTTTTTGTGGTTTTATGACGATTATTTCTGGGAACTTTGCTCGGGCAAGCACTGCAAGCTGGTTAAAAAGCTTATTAGGGTTACGTTCTAATTGGCAATTTAAAGTGTCGTTATAGAGGGATTTTTTGATGGTGCATTTTGGGCTTTTATTACCTAAATAAGGTATATCTTCAATTAAAATAGGTATTGAACCTACGGTAATAATTTGAGTCAGCATATCGATTAAGTTATCTTCTAATATTTGTTTTATTTCACTTGGTTTATTAGTATCAATAATACGCTGAGTATTAACTTCTGGCCACGAAGCGGCAAGAACAACATACTTAAAACGGTTGTCTTTAATATGTTCTAAGGCCATGTCATTTCTTAGTTTACATTTTTTGGCTTTAAATTCATTAGAGCCCCAATTAATATTGGTTATAGGTAAGCACCTATCCAGCGTATAGTCTTGGCCAGTTAATTTAGCATCATTCGCTAAAATATTTAGAAAAGGTACTATATGATTCGCATGAGAGTCTCCAAAAAGGAATATATCGGGGCGTTTTTCTTTCGATATCGCCCCAAATAAACAGTTTTCATCAGGCTGTCTATCGCTATTTCTTGACGCTGAATGACATGATTTGCGTGAAACGCTGGCAAATTTGTTAACCGCAGCTTCTTGAGCAATAATCTTTTCATCAAACCGAGTTGAAAAACCATTTTGTGATAATCCAAATGCCAGAAAACTTATGATAATTATTGCAGGGTAGCAATACATTTTTATAGCAACAAGTTTGAAAGAATTGTAATTTACATGGCGGAAAGGTTGTTCAATATAACGAAATGATAAAGCAGAGAGCAAATAGGTCAATAATATACTGAATATTTGTAATTGAAGGGTTAACTCTATCGCCAAATAGTTTACACCTACAAAGATAGGCCAATGCCACAAATATAAAGAATAAGAAATATTTCCAGTATAAACTAACGATTTATGAGTAAATATCTTATTTACTATACCATTGCTACTATAAATCAATAAAGCTGTTCCTAATACAGGGTAGAGTGCATTGTAACCTGGAAAAGAATCATGTTCTGTCAATAAAAAAGCACTTCCTACAATTAAGGAAAATCCGATAATAGATATAATGTCAGCTATAGCTTTATTTGCGAATGGAATCTTATTCCAAATCAAGGCTAAAAAAGAACCTATAAGTAGTTCAAAAAATCGTGTTGGTAATAAATAATAAGCCGCACCAATCGTAACTTCTGTTCCCCATTGAGAAAATATGGTTAATACTACACACAAAACAAATGTGGCTAAAATTGTTTTATTTGTGCCTAAAGCTCTTATCATCCCTATTAATAATAGAGGCCAAAATAAGTAATACTGCTCTTCAACAGCAAGTGACCATGTGTGCAGTAATGGTGCCTCTTGTGAGCCACCATCAAAATAACCGCCATGTTCTCGCCAAAAGAAAATATTGGCTCCGTAAAAAATAACCCAAATGACACTTCTATAATATTTTGTAAGATCTTCAGGCAGCATGAAGATAGTAAAGGCAAGTGTGGTGATACCGATGATAAAAAACAAAACCGGCATTAAACGTTTAATTCTACGGCTTAAAAACCAAGATATGGAAAATGTTTTATCAATAATTTTTGGGGTAATAATTGAGGTAATTAAAAAGCCTGATATAACAAAGAAAACATCGACACCTACAAATCCGCCAGGTAAGAATGAAAAACCAGCATGATTTAATATAACCAAGGCTACTGCAAGAGTGCGAATACCATCAATGTCGTGCCGATAATTCAATGTAAATCCTTGTGAATAATAGTAATTTATAGTTCTATGATAATTGAAGCTAATGTACCCTAATTACCTATATTATTTCAAGTATAACGATGGTCTAATACCAAATGATATAGATAATAGGTATGGTCTATAATTGGCTTGATATTTCATATTGTTCTAAATTTATAATATGAGAGTAATCATTATCCGTCGTTTATATAAATAAAATCATACTATTATATTCAAGAGTGGTTATTGCATGTTTAGGTCATAAAAAGCATGAGTATGCTAGTTGGCGATAATAAATATAAAATGTTGTAATAACATTAAGTAATACGCGTCAATTGTATTTAAAATTTTGATGTATGAACGGTTAAGGGGATTGCTCTTTAGTGTTTTATATATGGGGGGTTAATGAAAAATATATTACTATTAGTCTTTTTAACATTAAGTAATGTTAATTATGCAACCGACTTTATTGATGAGAGTGTTAATTTTGAGTACCGGAGTACCATTGCAAAATTGAAATGGGATAAAGGAAACTTTGCTGATGCAGTACATCGTTCAGATGTATTGTTTCTTAATGAAATTTGGATGAAAGATCCTCATGGACAACAAAATATACTAATTAACTTATCTAAAATTGATGTTAAATCTGAGATCATTCTTGAACTCCATAGTAAACAACATACATTTTCTATTTACAGCAAAGAAGAACTCAGAGTTGATAAATCAGCAAAGTTGATTTTGAAAACTATAGATGAAGACTTTATTATCAGGCCTAAAATTGATGCGTCTATTAGTGAGGGCGACTGGAGAAGTTATGGTTATAGAAATACGATAAAAATTGGAGGAAAAAGTACAGGATTATTACTATTTGATTTACCTGATATAGTAATGTCTAATAAAAAAAGTATTTATAGCGTTCAACTTCAAATAGCGCCTACAAGAAAAAAAAATGATTATTCATCTTTGAAAGTCAGGCAGCATGTTTTGCAAAATAATAAAAATGAAATCGAGTTTGGTATAGCTCAAAAATACCCACGTGATAAAAATATTAACTCCAATGAGAATGTATATTTTTCTGAAAACTTTAACAAAAGGCGTATTTGGTCCCGGTTAGGAAGTTTTAACTATAATGACTCTATAATTTATTCTAAAAAGCTGAGTTTAACCTACAAAGACCATAATGATTTTTCTACTCATTTTGATTCAGAACCCGGGAAATCAATAATATCCCAATTTACGACTGAAAAAAACCTTGCATTGAATTTAGATTATTATTTTAAAAGACAACATGAATTCGAACCTGAAGAGGCATATTTTAGATACTATTTAATGCTTGAACCAGGTGTAAATGTTAGTGGTGGTGGTAAACTCCCTGGGTTTGGTGGAACTTATAATAAAGCTGGTTGGGGGGGGAGGGGTAATGATGGTAATAAAGGGTGGTCTGCTAGAGGATCTTTTTCCGAATCAATTATAGATCAAAATAGTCAATGGAAAGGCTATATGCCTATCGGTCAGTATATATACGAGGTTGGCAAAGGTAATTATGGTCAAGTTATTCCTTGGGGTAACGAGTTATCAAACCTTAAACCAGGGGAATGGTATTCTATAGAGCAAAGGCTTAAATTGAACACGCCAGGACTTTCAGACGGTATATTAGAAGCATGGGTTAATGGATATAAGATTTTTTCAAAGCATGATGTTAATGTTAGAAAAATTGATAAATTAAAAATTGAAAAAATTTGGTTTAACTTTTATTTTGGAGGTTCAGCAAAACCTAAGCAAAATTTCAAAATTTTTATTGATAATATTGTTATAGCCTCATCATATATTGGCCCTTATTTTATAGAAAAGTAACAGCAACTTGCTCTCATTGCTGTTACTAAATCACTATGATACGGTGCTACTTTTTATCACTTAGGCTGTGAATGTAAATAACTAAATCATCAATTTCATTATCAGATAAAACAAACTGCCATGGTGGCATATATGGGCTTAAGTTATTTTCACTACCACCTTTTTGAATAATATTGAGCAGTTCACCAGCTTTTCTTTTCTTTTTATAAGTAGCCCGAGTAAAGTCTGCAATAGTAATATCAAAAGATTTAGCATCGGGGCCACGACCATTGCCTGTATTGCCATGACAACGACCACACATTTCTAAATACAAAGACTTAGTATTACTTGCTGAGTAAGCATGTTGTTCAACGTCTTTTATAGCTTTCTTTTCTTTAATTGTTGAGCTATCAATAGTTTTTAGCAACATTAATTGCCCTGTATCTTTACTTTTCTCCCCCAATAACGTTACAAATACCTCGCCTTCAGGACTGTAGGTTATAGAACTAATGCCTCTTTGAGCATATTGCTCTGCTTGAGCGATTACTTTTGCTTCAGTAACTTTTTTATCATCTGTATTTATACCAAATAACTTTCCAGAAAAATTATCACCAAATAGGTAAATTCCATTCAACTCAGGAATAGCATCTCCTCTATAGACAACCCCACCAATTACAGCTCTGTCAAATGCAGAGTGCTTATAAGTATATGTAGGGTGAGTCGGATGACCTATAAGATCATCGGGTACTATAAAGTCTGACGTTTTAGGACCTTCTATATAGGGGTAAAGATAGTTACTACCTTTAACTATTTTATTCACTTCTTCCCATACCGTAGAGCCTACATCTCCCGCCCACAAGTCTCCTGTGCTTTCATCAAATGAAATTCTAAATGGGTTTCTTAGACCCATTACCCAGTATTCATCAAGCACATTATTATCATTCACATAAGGATTATCCTGAGGTATAAAGTAATTAACGGTTGAGCCTTCAGCCACATGTAAATTTATTGGGCTACTTACATTTCCTCCTTGCTGATCAACATCAATTCTCATTATTCCTGCTCTTAATGCCTTGCTGGTACTAGTTTCTCCTTTCGGATGAACTCCTTCACCTAGCGCTATATATAAAAATCCATCAGGTCCAAACTCAACTGAACCACCGTTATGGTATGCTTCATTATTCCTTTCAAGCACCATCAACCCTATTTCAGCTATTTCATTTGGCGGTGTATTGGGGTTTAAAACGTATTTTGAAATTATATTTGTTTGAATGTCATTATGAACGGAGGTGTAATAAACAAAAATATTCTGGTATCCGTTTGATTCAGCGATACTAAACTCAGGGTGAAGTGCTAAACCTAATGCACCATTTTCAATATCAATAAGGCCTACTTTTTCTTTTATATCGAGAATCAGGGTTTTATTATCTCCACTTGGGTAATCAACTTTATACAAATCACCTGAGCGCTCTAAAATATATAAAGTATTTTTATCTTCGATTGAAAATTTAGCAATCATAGGTCGTCTGAAATTGGTTTTTTCAAACACAGGAACCAAGCCCCACTGAGAGTTTTCAACTTTATTGAACTGCAACCTAATATCAGTAATTACATCGGCCATTTCTCGATTAAAGATAAAGCCGATAGCTAAAACTAAAGGTGTAATGAATAATATAATAACAATGAATCCATATAAAGTTGGTACTCTTTTGAAGATACTTACAAAACATAACAGCACTTCAGTTAGCATTGATTCTTTTTTTTGTGTAAATAACAGGTGAATTATAAAGGCAAAAAGTGTGCTATATACACCAGCATACACATAAATATTGGGATTAAAAGTAATGGGGGAAGCTAGTAAAAAGTAGAGGATTGAAAATGTATAAGCTAAAAGAAAGTTAAAATAATCAAAACTAAATCCTTGGTAGCTATCTTTAGTTTTACCTAGTAAACGGCCTAAAGATAAACAAATTAATGTAGTTCCTCCAAAAACTGCAGCTATCATTAGAGCTTCTTTATTACTCAGATAGAATGCTGAAAAAGGAAGTGGTTTCCATGTTTTTTCACTAATAACAGCTAAATATATTGTGAATGCAGCCGAGCACGCATAACTTAGCAAATATAATATTGTTCTCATTTATTATCCATTTTAAATTTGCATCCTTGCTTTAGTCGGATGCTAAGTAAAGGTTGTCATAATAAAATTCATTAATTCAAATAGCAAACTATTATACCTTAATACATTGGTATAAAGTAAAACGGATGATACAATCCTCGCATAAAAAAATTCAACTTTAGCTATTATTTAACGTACTTTATTATAGATTGAAGATTGAAGATTAACTCACCTAAAAATAGCAAAATTTGATGAAAACACTAACGGCCTCTTTCTCTATTCCCTATCAATTTCCGGTTTACTTTGTTGATGATATTTTTTCTCAAATTAATGTCTTTAAAGAAATACTCGGTGAACATCAGCATAAAATGCCATTGCTTTTACCTGTTATTGAACTGGAAGTAGTTAATAAATTCCCAACTTTACTAACCGATGTGCAAACAATGTATGAACAATTATCACTAAAAAATTGTTCAGTTTTAGTGATGAAAGGAGGAGAAGAAGGTAAAAACTCACCAGAGTTAGTCTCCGAAATCATAGATAAATGCATTGAACAACAAATTGATCGCCATTCCTACATATTGGCTATAGGTGGTGGTGCATTTATTGATATGGTCGGTTATGCTGCAGCCATTACGCACCGAGGTGTAAAGTTAATAAGAATGCCAACAACGGTATTAGGGCAAAATGATGCTGGCATTGGTGTAAAAAATGCGGTGAATTACCGTGGTAGAAAAAACTTCCTTGGTACCTTCTCTACACCGTCAGCGGTTATAAATAATTATAATTTTATAACCGGTTTATCAATACGGGATAAAAGATCAGGAATTGCAGAGGCAATCAAAGTCGCATTAATTAAAGATGAATCATTTTTTCACACTTTATTGAGCAGTAAAATTGCGTTAACTCTTTTTGACGCTGATGCTATGAAGGAAATGATTTCTCGCTGCGCCAGTTTACATTTAGAGCATATTTGTCAAAACGGTGACCCTTTTGAGAGAGGCTCTGCACGCCCTTTAGATTTTGGTCATTGGAGCGCCCATGCATTAGAAGAAAACTCTAATTTCACACTTCGGCACGGTGAAGCTGTGGCTATTGGTATTCTACTCGACTCTAGATATTCCTATTATCAAGGTTGGCTTATCGAAGAAGAGTATACCAATATTGAAAACTTGATTACTACATTAGGTTTTGAAATTGACCATTGTTCTTTGAGTAAATTAGATGTATGTGTTTCTTTAGATAACTTTAGAACTCATTTAGGTGGTGAGTTATGTATCACAATGTTATCAGGTATTGGGAAAAGCCATGAAGTGAACACTATAGATACTCTATTAATGAAGCGCAGCATTAACTATTTATTGAGTAAATCATGAGTCAAGTTTCCGTAAGTAAAAATATAAAACTAAAAGCATATTTACAGCTGATTCGTGCCCCTGGACTATTTTCTATTATCACTAATGTTTTTGCTTCCTCTTGTATATATTTCCTTTTAGTACCGTCTTCCGAGGTCTCATTAATTACATTAAGTACACTATTGGTAATTAGTTTCCTTTGTTATCAAAGTGGAATGATACTAAATGATATAGCTGACTTCTCTGAGGACTCTAGAGAAAGAGCATTTCGCCCGCTACCAAGCGGTCGCTTAAGCAAACAATTTGCTTTATATTGCTCTGTGTTATTTTTTATTGGTGCTTTAATGTTCGCCGCATTTATAAACCATACATTAACAATGATTGTTTTGGTTTTGACCTTATTAATTTGTTCCTATAATTTCCTAACAAAAGAAAGTTGGTTTGGTCCTATTAATATGGGATTAATACGCATGGTAAACTGGTTACTAATAATGGCCGCGATGGAAAAATTTAATACTCAAATGTTGTGGGTGGCAAGTTTAGTGCTTGTTTATACCACGATAGTTACCCTTATTAGCCGATTTGAAACAATAAACTTCCCTAGTACCGTTAAGCCTATTTTGCTTGCACTAGTTTCATTGATGTTAGTGATATCGTTAAATATAATAGTTACAATAAATACTGGTTTCTTTAGCTACGCATTATTAGTTTTTATTGGCTGGTTATCATGGAAGTTAATTAGTTTCACTCCAAAATCAGGCATAGACACTCAACGACTAGTCACATCATTACTTAAAGGTATGATTATTTTAGACGCTAGTATCATTCTATCTTTTGGCTATTTATTGTTTGGTGCTTTATGTGCAATGTTATTCTTTTTGAGTAGCAAGTTGGCTAAGCATGTATATATGACTTAAAGGTTTAGTATGATTATTAATTCGAAAGTATCCATTGCACAAATAACAACCATAGTTCCAGTATATATTGCCAGCTATATTAATGCACAAATGAGCAATATAGAGAAAAACATCTCAGATGCTACTTTAGCAGATAATATGATGGTGATATATTCTTCGCTAGATAAAAAGCTTAAAGAAGTTAATTTTTCTGCATCCCATCTTGATACTTTTTCTATGCTGGATTGCTGTCGAATAACTTTACTCATGCAAATGAAAGAGAAATTCCCTGATCTATTTATAACATCCTTAATAGTTCTGGTAAGTTATGCCGATGATGAAGAGAAAATCAGCATTATTAAGGGGCTTTGTTTTTTTGACGATTCGGGGGTGTTTTTAGAGTTAGTCAATGACTTATGTCGAACCAATAGCGTAGATCTTTTAAAAGCCATTGGTATTGAAAATACATATCCAAACAATTTTTTCTCACAAGATAACTTTAATCAACTCGTATTAAAGCTATTATTCTGCCAAGTAGATATAAGTCACATTATTGGATTGGCCAACCGAAAAAATGCTAAATTGTCACGTATGGCTAGTGATTATAAACAAGAACGAATTGATGCGAACCGTTCATTACCATTGAACATAGAACTTATTATATAAACTTTTCAATAAAGGATTATTTATGATTTATATGGACCCACATATTCATATGATTTCTCGTACTACAGATGATTATGAAAATATGGCTGAGGCTGGCATAGTTGCCGTAGTAGAACCTGCCTTCTGGCAAGGGCAACCTCGAACTGGTATTAGTACCTTTATTGATTATTTCGATATGTTAGTTGGGTGGGAAAGGTTTCGTGCAAAACAATTTGGGATTTTACATTATTGTACGATGGGGATGAATCCAAAAGAGTCGAATAACAAAGCTTTGGCAGATGAAGTATTGAAAATCATTCCTAGATACCTTAATAAAAGCAGTGTATTGGCGGTTGGTGAAATCGGCTTTGATGACATGACACCTAATGAAGAGTATTACTTTATGTGTCAATTAGAATTAGCTAAAGAATATAAGCTGCCAGCATTGGTTCATACTCCTCACAGAGATAAAGTCAACGGGACGAAGCGAACAATTGAATTGGTTAAAGAGGTCGGTATTAACGAAGAACTAGTGCTTATTGACCATTTAAATGAACAAACTTTGCCTTTAGTAAAAGAAACAGGTTGTTGGTGTGGTCATTCTATTTATCCCAATACAAAAATGTCTGAAGAGCGTATGGTTAAACTATTGCAAGAATACGGTACTGAAAAAATGGTTGTAAACAGTGCTGCTGACTGGGGGAAAAGTGACCCTTTGAAAGTTCCTAAAACAGGAGATGCTATGTTTGCTTCTGGATTTTCCAAAGAAGATATTAGCAAAGTACTATTTGAAAACCCAATTAATTATTATGCTCAAAGTGGAAGAATATCGCTCGATGAAATTAAAAAACCTTTAATTGACCAGAGCGAACTATACCTCGACAATTCTGCGTTACGTGGTCAAAAACCACTTGTTGAGTAAGTTACTCCTATGATTGTTGAGAACCGATGGCAACGCCATGAACTTATGTACTGTGGGAATGTTCACCCCTGTACAAGTGTTGAAGAGCTAATTGCGCAAGTAGAAATACATTTGTTGCCAATAAAAAAGGCGCGAAATTTAACTCGAATGCATTTAGGTGTGTGGTTGAACCTTTCATTGCTCAAACAGTTGATGAGTCAAAGTACACTGAGGACAGTTTGGTTTAATTTACTTAGTGAGCACAACTTAACAATTAAAAGTTTGAATGCATTCCCTCAAGAGGAATTTCACGGTAAAACCATTAAATCCCGAGTGTATTTTCCAGAATGGTGGCAAGAGTCACGTTTAGATTATACAATATTGCTCGCCGACTTTATTGCACAATACCCAGCCGTATTTGAACAAAAAATATCAATATCGACTGTTCCTCTTGGCTATAAGGCCAGCTGGAATCAAGATAAACAAAAGTTAGCTGTTAGTAACCTCAATTCTATCGCAACTCATCTAGCCAAAATTAAGAAAGAAAATGCTATTCACATTCGTTTATGCCTAGAAATGGAACCTGATTGCCAGTTGGAGTTAACAGAAGAGGTCATTTATTTTTTTAAAAATGAATTGAACATATCCACGAAAACAAGCAACGCAGAACATTTAGGCGTTTGTTATGATGTCTGCCATCAAGCAGTGATGTTTGAAGATACAGTGGAAAGTATTGTCGCAATTGAAGATAGTGATATTGTTATAGGAAAAATTCAAATATCAAATGCTATGTCTTTTACAATAGAAGACAAGGAGCAGGTTCAATCTAGTTTAAGAAGTTATGACAATTCGCCCTATCTACATCAAACTCATTTAAAAACAAATTCAACCATTATATCTTTTCCTGATTTAGATTTTTCGCTTTTAAATGATTTTAATCTGCAAGATCAGGTCAGAATTCACTTTCATGTACCTGTTAATTTACTTCAGATAACCCCAATATTAAAAACGACTCAGCATGCTATTTCTGAAGTGATTAATTTACTTTCTGGCATGAAAAAGAAACCAGATTTGGAAATTGAAACATATACTTGGTTGTTAATGACAACGAAATTAAGTTTAAATGAAAAGATTTATAATGAAATTAAGTGGCTTGAACAAGCCTTAATAAAACAGAATTTAATTATTGAATAATATGAAAAATCAACATCTCGCCATTATTAATATTGTTGGGCTTACAAAAGGCTTAGTAAGTGATACAAACACGCCATTTATTCACAGTTTACTTAGTGAATATAACTTAAGGCCTTTGTCTGGTGTATTCCCTTCTGTAACCACTACTTCGCAAAGCGCTATGCTAACAGGAAAGGACGCACAAGATCATGGTATTGTAGGCAACGGTTGGTATTTCCACGAGCTTGCTGAAGTCGGTTTTTGGAAGCAAGCAAACTATTTAGTTCAAGCTCCACAAATATGGCAAACACTCAAAGAAAAAAATTCAGACTTCACCTGTGCAAACTCTTTTTGGTGGTACAACATGTACTCTTCTGTTGATTACTCGATTACCCCTAGGCCACATTACCCTGCAGATGGGCGAAAAATACCAGATTTATATTCTTTTCCAAATGGCTTGCATCAGACTATTGAAGAGGAATTAGGGAAGTTTCCATTTTTTAATTTTTGGGGGCCAAAAGCAGGCATTCAATCAAGCCAATGGATAGCTGATGCGGCTGTTTTATTACAAAAAAAACATAACCCGAACTTACATCTAATTTACTTGCCCCATTTAGATTATAACTTGCAAAAATTAGAAAAAAACCACCCAAAAATAGCAAATGATTTGAAAGCAATTGATGACGTTGTTAGTAAGTTATGCCACCAACTTACTGAACTGGATTGTGAATTTGTCATTGTTTCTGAGTACGGCATTCGGCCTGTTGAAAAGCCTGTACATATTAATAGAATTTTAAGAGAAAATAATTTGCTTAATATTCGTGATTCACTGGGCTTTGAATTACTCGATTGTGGTGCATCAAAGGCATTTTCAGCTGCTGATCATCAAATAGCGCATGTTTATGTTAATGATAAAAATGAACTGGAGAGAGTGCGAGAATTGTTGCTAGCATGTGACGGAATTGAGCAAGTAATAGATAAAAAAGAACAAGAACGCCTTGGTATAAAGCATCAAAGATCTGGTGATTTAATTGCTATAGCGCAAGAAAACGTATGGTTTACCTATTATTATTGGCTTGATGATAAAAAAGCACCTGACTTTGCCCGCACAGTTGATATTCATCGCAAGCCTGGTTATGACCCTGTTGAAATGTTTTTGAATGAAAAAATGCCCATGATTAAATTAAAAATAGTTTGGAAATTATTACTTAAAAAGCTAGGGTTTCGTACTCTTCTAGATGTAATACCATTAACAGCAGAGCTCATTAAAGGAAGCCATGGTCGCTTAGAAACAGATGAAAATTATCAACCGTTAATTATTTCTCGTATTTCAGAGGTTGAACATTGCAATAATCTCAAAGATGTTTATACACTACTTAAAAAGTATTTTTGTTGATAGCTATACGCTTACAAAGAAACCAGTAGATGTTTTTAATTATCGATACAGAGTTTTGGCTACACAATATAGTTTTGTCGATGCGAAAGCTCGTTATTAAAAATGAAGTGAGTCTTATAATTTAAATAAGTTCCTAATCTCTTTTAATATCTCTTTATGAATAAAGAAGCAATAACTTGCATAGGTCAAAGCCCCAATTAACATACTGTAAATTAGTATCCCTAGATGGGTTGTATTGACAGTAAGCTTCAATAAATAGATCATAATTGACATCAGTATACCGGCCATGACGGAAGGAGCTATCGCTCTTAATATATCGATGATAGTTAGAGGTAATACATATACTATCCTTACCATTAGAACTATAAATGGAATTAATATCGATGCTAGCCATGCATATGCCAATCCAGTTATTCCTATATTTATAAACATAAAAATAGCAATGATAAAAATCAGAGAAGTTAATAATGAATTTGTTAGTATGATGTCTGCTCTTCCTATTGCATTCAGCATTGAGCAACTGATTTCATCTAACAACTTAAAGGGTAATGCAATGCACAAGACTTGAATTATTAAGACAGATTCTAACCACTTATTTGTTAGAACTACCTCGATTAATTCTTCTGCAATTAACCCTAACCCCCAAAAAATAGGGAAAACTAAGATACAAATTATTCTGGTCGATTTTATAAAATATTCAGCTACTTTATTTAATTGGTTATTGATTTTACTATAGGCAGGAAATGCAATTCGCCTTAGTTCAGGGGTTATTTTTTTTAGAGGAATTAAAGACACCTGTAGGCCAACTTGATAAATGCCTAGTTGAGCCGTCGGTATAAAGAAACCACCTACTATCGTGTCTAATGAACTATTAATTTGAGCCACTAAAGCAGAAGAAGTATTTTGTAAGCCAAATCTCATCAGTGGGAAAATTCTTTTGAAATGTAGCTTAAAGGGAACTTGGGTAGGGGCTATTAAATTAAGGGCGATGAATCTTGTAACAGCATATGAAAGGTGGCCGAAAGCTATTGACCAATACCCCATATCATAATGAGCCGATGTAAGTACAACAATAGGCATTATAGTGCTTGAGATTAAATCTATTTTCGCTAGTTTTTTAAATACCATTTCCTTTGCCAATTTGGCTTGTGGCAACACATTGAAGCTTTCGATAATATAAGTTATAGCAAGTAACTTGAGTACTAAATCAGCTTCCGGGGTGTTGTAAAATTGCGAAAAATAATAAGATGAGAAAAATTGAATGCAAAATAATGTTAGGCCTATTATTAAGCAAAGGGTTTTAAGGGTTGATAAAACAGGTTTACTTATTACTTTATAGCGTATAATGATACTGTCTATATAAAGATAATGAAAGGCAACTAAGAAACCCAGTAAAATTTCGGTAATTGCCATGACTCCGTAATCATGAGAATCAAGTAATCGGATGACCCAAAAAGTTGAGAGCCACCGAAACGTCTGAATGATTATTTTGGTAATGGTTAACCACTTAATTCCAGAAACAACTGTTTTTTTTAAATTTTTTTCTGTCAATTTTTTTCTCAATTAATGAGTAAACAATACCACTTTTATTTATAAAAAATTAAGTGATGACGAGTATTTTTATAATAATATATAAGCTGATTAGGCTCAGTAAACCATACCCAGTAAGTTTAAATAGTAAATTATTAGCATTAGTTTGATCAATCTCTGATGCAGTTTGTTTTACACGGGAATATAGCGCAAAGCTAAGTCCTAGGAATACATAAAGGAAAACTACATAAGATCTAGAAAGAAAAAAAGCAGTAGATAAGAAACCTATGAATGAAAAAAATAAGCATTTTGCTAAAAGAATATCATTTTTCATTACATTATCTTTAATATACTTTGATTTATCTAATTGGAATATTTTAATCAAATAGTGAATGGTTAATGAGATTAACAAAAACCAAAGGCAATAGCCTATTAATCCTAACTCTGCAAAAATCAGTACATATGAGTTATGTGCGGTAAGGCCGTGCTCTAAAACAAATTGTTCTTTACCAATACCGAAAAGAGGGCGGTGTTTAAACATTTGCACTCCCTCGTACCAAGCTCTAATTCTACCATCAGCACTGCCATCTCCCTCGCCAATGGTTCTAAACATAGATAGAGCGACAAGTGCTATAGGCGCTAAAATTAAAGATATTAAAATTGTTTTTATTTTACCGTATTTAAAATAAAAATAAGTTAATGCTAAAACCATTAAACTGAGGAGTGCTCCCCTCGAATTTGTTAAGTAAACACCGTAAATTAGTCCAATTATAATTAGAGTAAGTGCAAACCTAACAATTAAATTTTCCGTTATATTCCTTAAGTAGAAAGTAATAGGTATGCTCATAATAAAAAACATGGCCAGATCATTCGGATCTCTAAAAAAACCTAGAAAGGTTATACGGGTTCCCTGAGATAGTATTTCTCCAGACCAACCTATGCCATCAGGGGACATCTTTTGACTTAAGCCATGATGCAACATAACTAGGCAGCCAATAATCATGATTACGAATATCCAATTTTGCTTTTTAGGAGTATTCACTAAGTTCGCAAATAATAAAAAGGGTAAAATTGAATAAATAATGAATTTTTGGGCTTCAAAAATACCTTCAGTGAAGTCGTGATTTCGTATGCCAGATAGTATTATTGTTACCAGTAATGCGATTAACAACCAACCTTGCTGACCCATTATTTTAGGACGCTGGCCTATAAGGTAGCCAAAAAAAGCGAGAACAAGACATATTCTCGCAAATGGAAAGGGGTCTACAGAATACTGCCATTGTTGCGGCCGTATAAATAAAAATACGCTATATAATAAAAGAAAGAAAAAACCAAAATTTGAGTTTTGACTTAAGGGTTGTGGTATTTCTCTAGCCATTTAAATATTTTAGCCTTAAGGTTTTTAACCACCACAATACACGTGTCGGAAAATTTGTAATTGATTTTTTTATAATGTGTGTATTATACATGTTCACCTTTCGATTGGTGAATTTTTCTTTGTATGAACTTTCTACGGAGCCCATCATAAAATCATAGTTTGTAAAATTCTTTTGTATAGAGTCTTCAATAAGTTGCAAATGTAACAAATTACCAGGTGAAATATTTGGTTTAAAGAGAGTGTTAGTACCTGATTGATAAAAATATCTGTTTTTACCGAAATCAATACAATAGGTGGCAGCAATTACTTCTCCTTCTATTTCTAACAACCATAGTTGCAACTGCTTTTGGTTGAGTAAATACCGACAATAATCTAAATGAAAGTTTATAAAACGAGCTGAAGTAAAAGCTCCTTCGTTATTCTTTAAGCGCCATCGTGCTGTGTGTAATTCTTTTAATATGCTTAAGTATTCTTCTAATTGCTTCTGAGATTGTGCCTTTTTCAATATTCCATTGAGTTTGAACTTATTCGAATGTCGTCTAAGTTGCTTTTCGAAGGATGAAGGTAAGGATGATAAAAAGGAATTGAAGTCTATTGGTAGCTTACAGCTATAGCTGTAGCCAACTAATAATGTATATGCCCATGTTGAATTACTTAATGACTTCTGTAAACCATGCATAAGGCTACCTTCTAAATAGTCAGTTAGTTTTAATTCTATCCCTAAGTTAAAGTAGCTTTCTAGTTTTGGGTATAGTGCTGTTAAAACTATATCTTCATAGTCGTTTGCACAAATAATGTCGCAATACTCTGTACATACCTCATCAAATTCAACATCATTTGTACCAATAAATCGTAATGTGTTATTTTTTTGATACAAAGGAAGAATCGCAATGAGTTGATGGTTTGACGATACAGTGAATATCATAAGAGTGTCATCGCCACAGGAATAATGCTTCCACCATAGGCTTAACCATTTGTGGCTCATGAAAAAAGTAGCACCATTTTTATTTTCGATTAATTGCTGCCACTCATTTTGCAAATCTAAGAATTCACTATATTCAGAAAGTACGCCGACCTTAATCGTCATTTAACAACTGTACCTTTGATGACCGATACCTCATTTTCGCAATCATTTTCGCAATTTGTGAACAACCAATGAAGTTCAAGAGGTTTGTTGTTGAAAAATATTGATTTTAATCTATTGCCTTTGTGTAATGTACTATTTGATGTTTGATAATCACCAATTCTGTAACTATAGGCAACAATGGCATTAACACCTTGTTTTTTAAGTTTAAATATCTTCCATTTTCGAGAAAAAAATTCACGTTCGACATGCCACCCAGTTAGCAAGTAGTTATTCTTAAAGAAGGTTGGCTTGGCGTCTAAATTAAAGCTTTCATATGAGTAAATATGATATGTCGAGTTAATTGATAGATTTTTAATTTTTTTAACGAAAAGATTTGTATAATTATGTATTGTTGGTGCTAATATTTCTTTTGAGTCATTAACTAGCGCATCTTTATTTTGTAATGAGCTTTGAAATAAACTTTGAAAAAATGTTGATGTTAAAATTAAAATGAATACTACTATGCTTATTATTAAAAAACTTGGTTTTGAAATGATTTTTTTAGAAGCCTTTTTTGATAGTTTATCGCTTGATTCATGTAAAGTGTTATCTCTAAGCCTGTCACCAAGCATAAATAATAAAATAATAAATGGTAAATAAAAGTACCAGCCAAAACTATTATGGTCTTCCATTAAGCTACTTGTCATTTCACTTTGGTCTCCAATAATTATTAATGCAACAATGCGCAGCCAATTAGTTAGTAACGCTCCTAAAATTGCAAAACATATTAAAATGACAGCTTTATAAGTAACCCTAATATTTAAAAATATATAGAGTGAACTTATTGCTAAAGAGACAAGTAAATACCGTAATCCACTACACCCTCCTGCTATTTCAAAAGTTCCTGAAGGAATGTGTACAAAGGTACTTTCTATATAAACAGGAATGTTCGTAAAGGCGATTAATACTGAGACTGCCTTAATTGAGAGTTGCTGTAAAGGTACTGTTAGCACACTCCACACCGGTAGTAAAAAAATAAAATATAATGAAGCAAATATAATTTTTGCATTACTTCTAATTACCATGGTTACAGAGGCACTAAATACTAATAAAACAGAGAGTAAATAACCCAAACTAAATTGTATTTTAGTCGTTATAAATAGGAAACAAACAGCAATTAAAAATAATATTGATGCATAGGATGAAATATTTTTACGAAAAACTAATTGGGAGGAGGACTGGTTTAGTGAATAAAATAAATAAATCGTTATAAACGGAATGAGATATGCGTGTGAGTAAGTACCATCATCAAAACTGTATTTTAATATTGTTTGGCTAACGGAGGCATTTAAAAAGAACACTAAAAGCATCAGGAATATTATGTAAAATAATGGAGTATATTTAGTCGTGTTAATTTCCATTATAAAGCGATGTTTCCCATGTTTGAAAAAAGTAATTGTTAGTCTGTGATGATTATATTCTACGTAGGCAGTTTTATCACGTCCAGTTAATTTTTTCAAAAAAAAAGCCGATGATTATCATCGGCTTTTACACTTTAATTTATTATTTAAAGTCTATTTTTTTTTCTGCTAGCAAAACCTGTAGCAATTAAAGCTAAACCAAACAAAGCAATGGTGGTAGGTTCAGGAACACGTATTTTAAACTGAGCCTGAAGTATATTTGATTGATCTTCTTTGGTAACAAAACCAAAACAAGTCAAAGCTGCATCTTCAGTACAAGGGAAAGATTCAGGGAGAATAGTCAACCCTGATAGGCGAGTTGTAATATAGTAGACATGCTGGTCCCAAGCACTATCACCAGTAGTTAGGTAAAATGGTACAGTGAACTCTATATAGTTAGGTCCCAAAACTGGAACCAAGCCTAAATCAGATAATCCTGTTATTTCAAAGATATCGCCACAAGCACTATCACCACCAGCGGTAAGGTTATCACCTACACCATTTGCTTCACCATTTGCACACATGGCCTGATTATTTGGAGTCTCATGAAAAGCAATTCCAAATGCTAATTGAGGGGCATAGTTTACGCTTGCTACCATTTCGCCACCAATCCAAGCTGATGGTGTTAAAGTTAACGCATCTAGAGCAAAAGCTGTTTGTAAGGAGTCTGAGTCACTATTTATGATGAAATTATTATGAGTGATACTTGTACCATTAACAAAATCACCATCAGTTATTAAACTTCCAGGGGCGCCTAAAACAGCACTGTCTACATCTAAACTACTTTGAAGTCCGCCAGGATTTTTAGGTACATAAGGAGTTCCCCATGCTAAGTGGGTAGGCAGTGCACTATCAAAGGCATCAATAATGCCATCCGGAATTCCATCGCTAAGTAGATTGTTATCTATAATGTTAGTGCTTCCAGTTGATGAATCTCCAGATGCGGTAAGAGGTCCAACCGGCTCACCTTTACCTGTCCATAACAAAAAACCTGCTTGGTTATTATATCCCCACTCTGTCACAATACCAGCACTTGCAGTACTTGTTAAAGTGGCAGCAAGTAATGCTCCTACTAGTTTCATTTTCGTATTCATGAGTGTCCCTTTTATCTTAGTTATAATCGTATATTACCTTTTAATGCAGGTAGCGGGCCAGTGTTACATTTTCTTTTGGTTTCAATGGCTTGGGTTTGTTGGGGGGTACCCCGAAAACGGATGTGTAAAGTTTTCTGACATGTATGTGGTTCAGTTATGGCTGATTCAAATGAAAAATTGATTTAAAAGGTTATAACTAAGCTCTTAGTAGTTATAACCTTAGTTATTGTGAATATTATCCTTGTTTTCAAATACTCCTACAACTCGCCCAGCTCATCAGCCCACGTCTTTCTATCTTCATCGGTTAGTTGTGCAACCAATGAGTCTACTCGTAGCTGGTTATTATCCGCTTTATACGCTTGAGCTAAGTGAATTATAATTTCTGCGTTTTTAGGTGATATTATATTTGCCGAACTTAAAGCCTCAATCGCTTTATTAATATTTTTCTTCTCAATATATATAATACCTAATGTGTCTAATATTTGTGGATGATTTGGTGCGATTGCTTTAGCTTGCAATGAAAATTTTAGTGCTTGCTCTAAATCATTACTTTTAAATAAAAGCCATGCTAAATTATTCAATGCGACAATGTCCTTGGTATTAATTGACACTATAGTTTTGTAATGTTGAATTGCCTTTTTAGGTGACTCTGAAATATATATTTCGGCCAAGAATTTACGAAATGTATGGTTCTCTGGTGATTTTATTAATTCAGATTCAAGAAATTCAATTGCTGATGCAGAATCATTAAGTTTCTTGTATGCAGTCGCTAGGTATAAGCCTGTATAGATATCGCTTTTTAGTTCAAACGACTTTTTTAAGTATTGAGCGGCAAGCGTATGATCTTGCTTAGCTAATGCTATTTGCCCCTGGATACGTAAAACGAAGGCATCATCTGGTTTTATTTGAGCTAAATAGCGTATTTTTATACTAGCCTGTTCAACATTTTTTGTTAGCAACAGAAAATAACTTTCAAAAGATAATAACTGAAAATCTTTGGATAAAATGGGATTGCTAAGTGCAAGTTGGGTTATTTTTAATGCTTTTTTATACTTCTCTGTTCTATTCAGAAAACTAATATGCATTGTGAATGATTTTGAATTATTTGGTTGTGCTTTTTGCCATGCAGCATAAAGAGATTCCACCTCACTAAATTTATTTTGAGAGAAATAGTTGTTAGACAAAGTTAAAAAATAATCAACTGGCAAATTTTTATAATCAGTTAATTCTTCTAATATAGTATTTGCATCTTGATATTTATTTTCTATATTAAGTTTTCGAGAAAGAATAATTCGAGGCCAAACTGAATCAGGTGAACTTTTGACTAATTGTGATAGTTTGCTTTGTAATTCGTCTTCCTTTTCTAGCTGCATAGCATTACTAATGAGTAAACGGTATGCTGGTTTGTATTCTTTATCTATTTCTAAAATCTTGTCTAGAAATTCATTTGAAATTTTGTGCTTTTTTTGTTCTGCCTCAATAACGGCAATATTGAAAAGAGGCGACAAATTAGTTGGATCAACAACAACTGCTTGATTAAAATATCTCTTTGCTGAATTAAGATCTGAAGCCTTGATTGCAATATTTCCGCGCAGGAGTAATGCATATATATTCTTTGGTTGCTTAGCTAGCCATTGTTCTGAAATTTCAGTTGCTTTTTTTAGTTCATTATTTTTTAGGTAGTTCATTGCTAAAGCCAAATTTGCTTCTTTTAGCTCAGGGTCAAGAATAATTGCTTCTTGTAAATCTTCGATACCTGTTTGGTCGGTATTTAGTAACTTTATAATTCCTTGTTGAGTTTTTATTTTTGCACTTTTTGGTGAAATTTTAACTGCACGTTCAAATAGTTTATTTGCTCCTTGAAAGTCTCCTTTTTGAGCTAAGTTTTTTCCTATGCTTGTAAATAACTCTGCATTTTCTACATCCTGATTATCAATCTTTTGTAACGTTTCACTGAGTTCATCGGTGTAACCTAACTTTAATTGGAGTACAGCAAGAACTTGATGAATTTTATGGTTTCTGGGTAAGTCATCTGCAATGGCATTAAGCTGGTAATAAGCTTGCTCATTATTTTGAAGGTAATAATTGCTTAAGCCTGAAATGATTTGTGCTAGACCGTTGTTAGTTGATATGAGTACTTTATTGGCCAGTTCTTTTGATAATTCATAATTTTGACCGGCTAAAGCCAATTGAGCTGCAAGTAAATTTATTGTAGGGTGCTCCTCTGTAATGAGTAGTAATTCATCAATAATTAGTTGTGCTTGTTGGTGTTCATCGGCTCTTATCAAGTTATGGGCGGTTAAGGATTTAATCATAAAACTGTTTGGTTTTAACTTTAAGTAGTTAGAATAAGTTTCTGCTGCTAACTTAAATTCCCGCATTCTGCTTTCAATACTGCCTTTTAGTAATAAAGCTTCGGGTAAAATAGGGGATTGCTTGATAACTTTTGCAATTAAGGAAAGCGCCTTTTCTGATTCTGATTGATGCTCTGCTATTAGCGCTGAACCCAATAGGCTGTGTGATGAATTTTTATCAATTTCGATACTTTTATTTATTTGCTCTTTAGCTTGGCTCAAATTGTTAATACTCAGGTATGCTTTGGTGCGCATAAAGTGAGCAAGTATTCTGTTTTCTTTACTATCAAATGATGTCGAGGCTAATATTTTAATTGTTTCATTAAACTCACTTTTAGCTAATGAATTTCTAGCAAGAAGCAATGTCAATTCAGGTGAAAAAAAGCCTAATTCTACTGATTTATTCAATTCTTTTTCAGCATTAAGGAATTGTTCTTGTTCCATATAGGCTTTTCCTAGCAAGAATCGAGCTTCAGCATCGTCAGGTTGTGTTTTGATGATGTTTTTTATCATTATAATTGCTTTAGATGTGTCTCCTGCTTGAATGGATAATTGCGCATCAGCTTTAAGTTCAAGAGTTGTTTTGGTTTCGGAGCAAGAAATTAAAGTTAAAAGTACTGAAAAACATAAAAGTTTAAGATGAAGATTTTTCATCAGGAAATCCTTTTTATAGTGCGGTTAGATAGGTTATTATCTATCTAATGATGATATTTTTAGTTAGTTTACTTACAGACGATACGTTTAGCAATCTGAAACATTACTCTAGGAATTAAACCTGCATTTCCAAAAGGCCGCCAAGTTTTTACAAATTTATTTCGGTAGGCGTCAAAGTGTAACCCGTAAGGCGCGCAGAGCACATCTCCACGCTTTAACAATATTTTCAAGGCATAAGTTCCTGCCATACCAGCACACAAATTTACTGCCATAGGCGTTGAAGGACCTCTTTTTTCAGTAAAGCTGACCCGTGTTTTATCAACGAGGTAAGGGCGTTGTAACATAGCTGGTGATAAACCAATAAGGAATTGAATAAGTTGATCGTCTTCAGTTTCTTTATCTTCAAAACGAAAATATTCTTCAAAAGACATTTTATTAGGCATAAAGCACAAAAAGGCACAGCCCATGCCCAAAGGGGCAGCAGTGACTACAGGAATATTTTTTTCATAACATTTCTTAAAAACTGTTTTTCTTGCATCTAGTGCAAAAAAATCAAGGGCATCAACATATAAGTCGACACCTTCAAGAAATTCGTCAACATTATATTCGAATACACCTTTAGGAAATGATTTTATATCAGCTTCAGGGTTAATATCCCTAGCCATACGCTCCATAACATCAACTTTTTGATGGTTGAGTGTTGACATAAATGCGCCAGATTGACGATTGAAATTATGGATTTCGAAATCATCAAAATCAGCAATATTGAAATTGGCAATGCCTAATCTTGCGAGTGTAAGTAGATGGACACCACCAACACCACCGGCTCCTGCTATGGCAATACGCTTACCTTGAAGTTTAGTTTGCTCTTCTTCTGTAACCCAACCTAAATTTCGAGAGAAAGCTTGCTGGTAGTTAAACATTGATAGTCCTTGTGGAAAGTATAATGCTCTATGTAATTAGCTAATATAAACGCTATGAGTATGTAACTACTATAATAAAAAATAAAAAAATCGCCATAATGAATATTCATTTAAAGCGATTTTTTAGTTTTATGAGCAGATTAATTGGTCGGTTCTATTTTAATAAACCGCACGCATCAAAGATCTCTTTATTTGAAGTAAGTGCTTTATATTCATTATGCGCAGTTACGATCACTAAAATATCTGCCCAACTATCTATATCATGCAAAGATTCGATACGATCACATTGCCATGCCGCTACATGTGGGTCGTGATATTTTACTTTATACCCCATTTGCTTCAAAGACTGTAATATCGGCTCTGCGGGAGTTTCACGACAATCGTCAACATCAGGCTTATAAGCGACACCTAAAATAGCTATTTTTTGAACCTGTGAAGCCTTCGCTAATTTATCAATTTTAGCGGACACCATAATTGGGCGTTGATCGTTGATATTACGGGCAAGTCTTACTAACTCACCTGCTTTTGTTGTTTCAACTAAAAACCATGGGTCAATCGGAATACAATGTCCGCCTACTCCCGGGCCTGGTGTTAATACGTTAACTCTTGGGTGACGGTTAGCAAGCTTTATTACTTCATAAACATCTACTTTTAGCTCTTCACATATTTCAGAAAGTTCATTAGCAAATGCTATACCTACATCACGAGAAGTATTTTCAACCAATTTTATGCACTCGGCTGTAGTTAAATCTGTTAAGAATACCTCTCCGTTGACAAAGCTTTGATATATAGCTTTTACTTTTTGTTGGGCAGAAACGCTTTCTGCGCCAATTATACGATCGTTATTAACTAATTCGTGTAAAGTTTGTCCAGGGATAGCTCTTTCTGGACAATGGACCACATCGATATTTAGTCCTGCTTTAGCAAAACGCTTGGCTACGGCCATACTCGTTTGAGGGGAAATGGTCGATTCAACAATAACGGTTTGGCCATTTTTCGCGACATTAGCTATCGCGTCGGCAGCAGCAAATACGTAGCTTCTATCGCAGCGGCTATCTTTATGTGGCGTCGGTACGGCAACAAGATAGGTGTCACTTGAAGGAATTATTGTTGATGCTTTCAAAAAACCTTGAGAAACGACTTTAGTAATAAGCTCAGGCAAACCAATTTCATCAAATGGGCACTCAGCATTATTAATGCTGATTACTTTTTCTTCATTTAAGTCTACGCCTGTTACGGAGTAACCTGCTTCAGCCAGTAAACTGGCAATAGGTAATCCCATATAACCCATACCGACAACAGCAATAGTTTCATTTTTTGCCGTTATTCCGTTGTTTACTTCGGTATTATTGTCAGCGGTAATTATATCTAGAATATATTCGGCAACGTGGCCATCACCAAAAGGGTTTTTCCATGAGTAATCATCGCGACTTAACCATTTCTTCGCTGCGTTGACCGCCTTCTTAGCATCACGACCTACTAACTCACTTGCCCCAACTTCAACGGCCTCTGGACGTTCTGTATTTTCTCGCAACGTCAGACTGGGTACGCCTAATAAACAAGCTTCTTCTTGAATACCACCTGAGTCAGTAAGTATTAATTTTGCATTTTTTTGTAGCTGAATGAAATCTAAATAGCCAATAGGTGGAATAAGTAATAAGTATTTAGGAACTTCAATTGAGAATTCTTTTAGTCGAGCTTGAGTTCTAGGATGAATAGGCCAAACAATTTGCTGATCATATTCTTTATGCATTTCATCAAATAAATTTAACAGTTCTAATAAATTAGCTTGAAAATCAACATTTGACGCTCGGTGCGCAGTAACTAAAAAATATTCTCCCGAAATAATCTTTAAGTCATTTAATATAGTACTTTTTTGTGCTGAAATTTCTAAGTGCTGAAAAAGTGAATCAGAGACGGTATTACCTACCGTGTGAATTTTACTCGAATCAATGCCTTCACTTTTTAAGATATTTTCTTGATTAGGTCCGACAGCAAATAAATATTCACTGATATGATCTGTCATTATACGATTGGTTTCTTCAGGCATCGATCTGTCGTAACTACGTAAACCTGCTTCGATATGACCTACCTTTATGTTAAGTTTTGATGCAGTTAGAGCACCAGCTAATACAGTATTTGTATCTCCCTGAACTAATACGACGTCTGGCTTCTCATCTAAAAGGATAGGCTCCATTTTTATTAAAATGTTACCAGTTTGGTTACTATGTAAACCAGAGCCAACGCCTAAATTATAGTGTGGAGCATGTAAATGTAATTCTTCGAAGAAGATACTGTCCATTTCCTTGGAATAATGTTGATTTGAATGAATAATAAAGTAAGGAATATTTCGTTTTTCACACTCTCTTATTACCGGTGCCATTTTTATTATTTCAGGGCGAGTGCCGACAATGATGCCTATTTTCATTCTTTTGTCCTTGTTATTTTTAATAATTTTATATTATTAAATACAGATAATATTTTCTACGGTATAGCCTACCAGACTATACGTTATTTTCATGTGTTTTTTGTTGGCTATTATTCTTTTCTTGAAGAGGTTATGCATTAGCATCATTAGAATAAGGTGAGGTAGACTAAGGAAATGAATCTAAAACTGACTACGAATTTCTTTTTGTATTTCTTTATACAAACTTTTAAAGCCGCTGGTTAAGTTATCTAAAAATATTTCAGCATTAATGTAGTAAGGTGCACGTAGACCGTGATATTCAATTGGCTCACCGATTTGAATAAACTTTATGCCCACGAATTTCATGCTGCGAGCTAAGCGTGGCTCCATCATCACAAAGGCGTGTTTGATACCTTTATCAATGGCTAATGTTCCTGCGACCATATATAAGCCGATAGCGATAAAAGGGAAGCAACGTAATT